>Ga0214544_1000500_pt1 | contig 71843 bp, 35 predicted proteins | sample CNSS3metaG_FD_160074 | JGI IMG/M metagenome (GOLD analysis project Ga0214544, IMG submission 160074) | Root nodule microbial communities from cowpea collected in UCLA plant growth center, Los Angeles, California, USA - CNSS3 | ecosystem: Host-associated > Plants > Roots > Nodule | place: USA... | reverse complement strand
TCAACAATTATTTTTTTCATATTTTTTCCATACATTTCACTTTAATTTTTATAAATATACTTTTATTTTGTTCATTAACTTAATAACATTACAATATCATCAATTATAAATATAATTCGAAAAATGCATACACGCAGGCGCCTGTGTTTACACTAGTTTTAAATAATGTAAATTATACTTTGGAGTCATTGCAACTCTCAAAATTTAATTCTAAAAAAAAATGATAAGTAACATTATAAAACCACTAAGATACTATCAGATACAGTCTATCGATGTTTTACTTAAGACCATTCTAAATGATATACACATAAAAAGGGCAGCCTATATAGTTCAGACTGAAACTAATGAAATGACTTCAGTTACTAAACTTCAGTTACTAAAAAGTGAGATTTTGGTGATCGCCCACTCCCAGACATACAATGTAAATATATAGATGTTTTTGCAAGTTCTTGTAAATGTGTTTAGGACACGTTTATTTTTTTATTTTTTATTTTTTTAATTTGTAAATGAACAAGGACAATTTCTAAAGATAGCTAGGAATACAAGAGAATGGTTTGGGTTTATTTTACATGAGTAGTTTGCCTGGGTTTTTATGAATGAAGTTCCCAACGAGAAAAGAAGGATAGCAAGAGTGGTATACTAGATCATCCATCACATGCTCTGGATGCTTCCTTCCAGGACAAAAACTGAGTCATGAATGATCAAGTTCATGTGGTTTTGATTTTTTGGGTTTGAAGATAGGATTCTCCGCCTAAAAGAATTGTATTTACAAAATTCTCAAACCCCAACAATGAATGAAGGAAAGAAAAAAGAAAAACGAAAAAAGGAACGACGAGAGACGTACACATTTGCAAGACCGGTAACCTATGCACACAAAAACATCTATGAAAAAATTGCAAGGACGCCAATAAAAGATACGCCAACTTGCCGGAAGCAAATCAAGGAAAAGATATATAACTCAATGAACAGTTTGATTGATAATTGTTGCCCTAAAAAACACTGATCCAACCATAAATATTGTTGCGAATTCATGGCGAAGAAAGCAGCCAGTGCAACTTTTGGGAGCATCTTCTACTATGTGAATTAGTGTGAGGACAGTATTATCAAGAAGCTCAACTATGAAAATCATCATCATCATCATCTTCTTCTTCTCTACAACGAATCAACAACCGGCGGCTTTCAAGAAACTATCATACGGACGTGATGCTGGCAGTTGAAAGAAGGCAGCTTGATGCTGCTGGTATGCTGTTGCACAAGGCCTTGGAGCAGCGTCAGACAATGCGTTGTGTGAAGTAGAGTCCATATTAGTATCCAAAAATGGATTTCCACTCTGCAGATAAATTCAACTTTTTAAATACTATGGCATCAAATAAATGTGTGAGTGCTTAGCAGAAAGCAGTTTCTTGAAATGTCTTTGAATTATGAAGTAGAGAAGTACCGAAGGTAAAGGCGGTTGAATATTGAAGCTTGAGGGCATGCCGTCCCTGTCCTGGCGGTATTCAAAAGGAGGGATCTTAAATGAATATCCTTGTATTGATTGGGTACTCATGAAAGTAGACATCTTCTGCTGCTTTCCCACGAGGAGGGCCTCACAATGGAGAGCCATTTCTTTGTAAGGCATGTCAAACGGTGTTGAAATAGAAATTCTTCCTACTTGATTTGTTGTTTCCGAAACCTTCAGATGATATCATTTTTTGTAAGAACATTTTATAATTGTCATTTACGATGAATTTATTAATTTTTATAATAATACTTTAAATGTTAATGACAAGAACTTACTGAGCCCAATATGTCATCAACACTCAACAGGCTTATATTTTGTGAAGACTGCTCCTGTGGATCAGTACTAGCATGGCCCTCCAACCCACCATGTGAAATGTCATCGTCAATAGTAAATAATGAAATGTCAACCTACATTATTTCATAAGAGTAAGCAACGAAGGTTTAAATAAATGAAAATACTTAAAAAAAAGCAGAACAGAACAAGTTACCATATCAGGAAGTTTATCATCCTTTAGTCCACCAGACTGATACACATTCCCTGATGTGTCACCAGATAACTGGCATCCCAAAGGACAGGCATCATCAGGTGAAAAATCTTCGAGCAGCCGTTCTCTTAGGATGGATGATTCCTACAGAGAAAGGACTCAAACTTAGTTCACTGGTTATGATAAGCTGATGCTGCATTACATGATATTTAGTCATTACATTAAACGATATTCCAAGACTCTGCACAATCATGGTAGAAAATGATTCTTTAGACTGGCTCTCTGTTAACTTTATGGCTGAAAGTGACTTCAAAGCATCCTCATCGTCCTCTTTTGATCCATAAGCTAAACTTGGCTTCCTAGCTGTATCAGCAACTGCTTGTAACTTGGCATCACTAACCAGCCGCAGGAATGGATCCATCTAAAAGCACAAAAATTCTAAGAGATAAAACAAACAGCAGTTGACCACCAAAAAAAGGAAATAGATAGCATGTTCTGTTGTGTAAATAACCAATGCATTAGCAAGAAATAACAGAAAGTAGGGAAAGTAAGGAAAATATAACAACTTGAATGAAAAACTTTGTATGGAACAGCATATACATACTGTTTTATCAGTCAATGTCGTTTTAGCAATAGAAATGAGAGAGAGAACGTTGTAGGCCTTGGATGAGAAGACAATCATGGCTGTTGCTAGTGTAAAGAGAGATCTGCGGCGTGATGGTTGCAGCTTTACTGGAAAAAATAAGTGTTTCAAAACTAGGCACCTTAACAACCCAACTTTAATACTTTTTGTCAGAAAGCCATGTAGAAAAAAGAATAAAATAAACCAAATATAAAAACATATTCAACAAAAAATGTACGTGCTATAACCTCTCAAGTTCGATTTGGTTGACTATGTAAGAAATAATCTCAGTAACTCTATACATCACAGAAGACTGTCATGCTTATTTTAAATTTTTTCTGGTCAGCTACTTTAAGTCCAAGATAGGTGATATTGCATAGGAGTCCAAATAAATGTTTATGGCTTCCACCCAATAAAGGAAAAATACTAATCAGCATCACATCACATCAGCCATAAAACTATTCCATTCAGGTACATGTTTAAAACAAGAGAAATTTGAAGTAACCCCTGGATAGTCATCAACTCAAAAAAGAAAGTTCTCTTTTGATTAGAATGAAATGAAAATTGACAAACTGTCTGTAGAAAATTTACTGCCATATTAGTTAACCTTACCCTCATATTTCATCTAAAAAGTAAGTGCAGACAAACATACTTTTAATTACAAGCAATGCCACCTTTAACCTAAAGAATTAATTATATGGTAATATTTAAACTTGTTTGTGAGACACAAATTGGGAGTTTCTACTAATGATTCAATTAGGAAAAGCCAGAGATGAGTTTAATTAGCATGTTAGTTTATATATATTACTGCGAGAATGTTTCGTGTATTTGGAATCAATCTAGAATGGAATCATTAAACAAGAATTAATTCATTCATACATGAAGGGAATGATCATTCCCACCTCACAAGGATGGAAAAGTCATCCTTGTCTTTGCAGAATCAGCTATTGAAATGGAATTGTTACGTCTTCTCTAGATGACAATTTAAGGAAATGTCATTCCTGCATAATAGAGGCAGGAACGGTCTCTCTAATCTTGATTACCAAACCTTTCAGAAGGAAAGTTTGGAAATAAATAACAAAATTCTAAAAATGAATTATAAGATATCCATCTATAGCAAACATTGATCATATTGAGGCTCGTTCTTAGGAAAGAAAAAAATATGAAAACTTGTAACATACACACATCAAATAATATGGGAATCAAGACGCTACCATTTTCATTGAGAGAAATGTTCCTCAAGGAAAAAGCCAACTGAAAACTTTGAGTTAGAGCTTCATGAGACGAATTCTGCAGGAGAGATAAAACTTGCAAGATATGAGGATAAAATAAAAGCAACTCCTAGAAGATAACTTGTGCCTTAAAAACTTGAAAGAATTTTCAGTTACAGAACTAAAACCCATAATGATTACACAGACTTGATTGTGAAATAAAAACATCTGAACAGCGATAAAGAGTAGAAATACTTCCGTTGCCAATACCAGAACTCATTAGAAAATTATGAGCAATGTAATTGAACTTTGAAAATTCAATTGAAGTTATTGGACTAGTAAATTACTTCATCATCTACATGAGATGCCGTCAGTTATCAATCATATAAATAAGGTAATAATTAAAAGCGACCACTCAATAAACTTAATATCTAATCAAATTTAACTTCCAAATCAAGCATGTTGCTTCGGACCACAGCTATTTTATCACACTGTTGGTAACAATTAAACACCACATTGGAAAGAAATGGAGTAATATACACCATGGATATTGAGGTAACTAGTGAGCAGCGCATAAAATTAATAAAAGAACCTTTGATGTACAGTACTCATGGTTACCAGTGAATGTTTTTAAAATGCAGTACACATAAATCTTTATTATAACAAAGATTTTATTACTTAACTATAATTCTTTGTGTTTTAATATGTATTATAATCATGTTTTAGTTAATCGCTTAGCCTTTTTTCAATCAAGCTTCTAAAATTGTATTTATTAGAAGGTAATATGTCAAGAAGTTCATGCCAATTACACTAATTTGTCTCATCATTCATGGGAAGCGTGGAATGTGTCAAAAACACGTGGCATGTTAGCTTCAGCTTCTTTTGTCATCAGAATTTGGTTTGAGCAAGAAGTGTAAAACACCAAACAAAACGTTGAGTAAGCAAAGTAAATTGATATCAAAATTTTGTTTATAATCTATTTATAGATATTAAAATTAAAATGACAAAAGCGAGCATGTTACCTTACTCCGAGCAACTAGCAACAGAAGGCTGTAGGTATGAGCAATCGCCTCAAAATTTTCAGGCGTATTTTGGGAATAGACAGACTGAACCCAGATTGATGATAGCAAAAGGGTAATCTGATGACTACTCAATCTAATGGGTAATACCTGCGACATAATAGTCATAAGAATAGTGGTGGCATTTGTTGGTGCTTCACTGTGTAATTCTTTCACTATTGCAGAAATTTAAAACAGAAAAAAGTGCAAGTATATACATGTTGTTTAGTGGAAGTATTTGTAGTATTTTCCTCCACAGTTGGGGTTACTAGCGGTTGCGACTTCCTCACACTAGTAGCACGGCTGTAACTAGACTTCAATCTATTCATCACGGAAGAATTATTATTACCCTTTGAGTTCCTGTTATCCATATATTCCGCACTGCCCAAACCAGATTTTCTCGTACTAGTAGTCCGGCTATAAGTTGACTTTAATCTATTCAAAATGGAGTTATCAACCTTTGCATCTGCATTACTATCTTCTGGCAGTGGATTTTGTTTCCTCTCCAACTTCTCAAAGAGTGCAGCTGAAGAAGAAAACACAGAGACATTTCTTGAGAGCATTCTTTGAATATCAGCACCCTTTGCGGAAGCGAACTCTTGAGAGGGTTGAGGACAAACTGAAGATGGCACGAGAACAACAGAAAATACGCGGTGTGCACCCACCCTGGTTTCCTGGTCTGCATGGACCATTGCCAGAAGTAACTGATGAAATAATGCCTCAGGGAATGACTATAGGGTAGAGTTCCAAATTTGCAGACAAACATAAAAGGACGAAGAAAAGTCAGAAAGAAACGAGGAAATATTACAATCATGGTAAAGAAAGCAATTTAACTAATCTTGCCTTGTTCTGATATGATATATTTGGTATTGAAGCAACTATTTGAGCAGTTCTATAGACTGCAGCAATCAAGGTTCTGGCCATAACAGTAATATTAGACATGTTTTCCAGCAACACGGCCATGGTATCAAGAACAGGACCTGCATCTGCAATCTGCATAACATTATAGCCAGTAAGCGCAAAAGAACATTAGATCATTCAAAATTAAAAGTCCACGGTTCACATCCAACTGTGCATACAGATCTATATGTTAATCTAATTTGTTACACTGTCAATTAAAATCAATAGTGGGGAGTTTGTTTTCACCTTAATTGTTAATTGTACAAGGCATTCATCTACTTCGGTTCGGTATTTTTGGTTCCATTGTATTATTTCGGACCCCAAGTTTGAATCATCTAGAGAGCAATGTATGCTCTTTCGCAGGTGTCTCATCATATCACTTAATGCACCAATTATAGCCACAGATTGTTGAACCCTTGTTTCTTTGGCGAGATGCGTAATAACCCCAACTATGTCAAGTTGCATATTAGGATTCTTTAAGACATTCTTGTGATCAAGGTGCTTGACTAAAATGGAAAGTAACAAGTGTGTATTCTGTCCTGTAAATTACAATAAAACGAATTATAAATTGTTAAAATAGGGGAAAGAAATTGAGATAAAAAGCTAATGTTAAAGCACTCAAGAAAACAAATACCAGAATTTTCAATAATAGACTGCATGTTAAGCAGAACAGAAAGAGCAAGCCCATGTTCTGGAGACCATAGATTGGCATTATCAAAATAGCGGAACAAGGACTCTAGAACACGTCGAACTGTTGTACCCTCCTTAGCTAATTTTGCCATATTTTGTACGCAAATCCGTGACCAAAATCCAGGGTTCTTGGCATCATCCCTATGGAGGTGGAGAAAAAGTAGTCAATAGTGATTATAACTGATGAGCAACTCAAAACATACGTAATTATGATAAGGAGTGCAGTTACACAGGCACGTTAAGTTCTCCTTTGTCATTCACTATCACTCTCCAAGAATAAAGCCTCATTGAGTTCTCATTTTGAGAATCTTGTTTGACATCCCCATAATTTTCTAAAACAACTGAAACAACCTGAGGTAACAAGAGACGAATAAATCTGTCAGATGCAAGATGTATACCGAAATGTAAGACAAATAACTCAATGGAACTATTATTGGAGGGGGTACAAATTATGGTCTATAATAAAAAAAACAAATTATGGTCTATGAGAAAGCCAAATTCATATGACAATATTTTAGTCAATAGAGGTGATTTTCACCCGCAGAGTCAATGTTTTATGTTAAACAATCAAAGCTAGCATGATTAAATCGATAAAAAGAGTTAGGGAAAATTCCTTACATTGTCAAGTAAATATATTACTAACTTACATTGTCAAATTCCACTGAGATATGAGTAAATTCTCCCATGAACCAAACCTGTAAAACATGAAAACAGTAGTATCAATTTCACTTCAGCGCTGCATTACCTCTTCCTTGATAACTTTATCATGTTTGGCATGTTGAAAAATGAATCAGCGGTGAAAAGAGCACAAAACGGTATGCAGCATATGTCCGAGTAACATTCTAATTACCATTGATGAAAGGACTTGAAGGCCAGCAGCACGTAAAGGTTGTACTTTGTCATCATCGCCAACTTCTTGAGCTAGATTGCAGAGTTTTGCAATGAACCCATCTAAATTGAACATATAAGTACCATCTTTCTGCACAAATAAGAGCATTCCATGCATTTGAAGCTTCCGCACTAAAATACTTTAATTGTTGTGTGTATTTTAAACTTATAAATAAAGAACCTATCAAGAATACCCACCTGATTGTTCACAAAGTCAAACAAAGTCTGGCAACCTAAAATCTGCACTTCATCATGCCGTGATTGATCAAGAAGAATCTGTATGATGCCAAGCAAACTACTCGCAAACAAGGGCCTGAAGTAAGAAGGGCAATATGAGCTTGTCTTGTTCGCTCAGGAAGCTATTTTCATACGCAGAGGCTATATAAGACACGATATGCAGACACAAAGAACATAGCGTCATTTAATTGAAACCGAGGAAAAAGAATCTCACATTTGGTCTTTGCAAGAAATTAACAACTTCCTATAAATACATATAACAACTTTAACGGATTGGTAGTTTTCGGTTCTCAACTCCCTATAACACCTTTGCTCTAGATAGCTCGTTATCTGAAACAAACGGAGACAAGCAATAATTATATTTATTACAAGCATATAAATAAATTAGAATTAAAAGGAAAAGTAGATTAAATTAAACACATGCCTTAGGGACTCGGAGAGGATTCCTTGCGGCATATTCACATAACTTGCCGATCATACGCTCGTTCGGTTCCTCATCCTGCATTCACCGATAACACAAAAAAAACATCGTCAATTCCATGATTCATATTCATCAACGAATCAATATTACAATCAATCAATGAATCAACGAATATCAGAATGAACGAGAAACGTAATCGAATCGAATTTGAAATGGAAAAAACGTGACGTACCGGTGAGCGAGGGAAAATATCAGCGAGCAACTTCTTGTAACGCTTGATAGGATGTCTGGATCGTTCGCGCAGCGCGGGGCAAAAGCAGCAGAGGCTTCCGCAAACCGGCCATATGTTTCGTGAGATCACGCTCATCTTCTTCTTCTTCTTCTTTCAATTCCAAAAAAAATAGCAGACAATAATGCAAGGAAGAGAAAGCACATGAAATTGGAAATGGAGAGAGAAAGAAGAAGATGAGAGATCGGAGAATGAACGATGCGAGGGAGGGAGGGGGAAGAAGAAGAAGAAGAAGAAAAAGAAAAAGAAGAAGAAGAAAGAAGAAGAAGAAGAAGAAGAAGAAAGAGGGAAAAGAAATGAGAATGAGAAGGAGAATTGAACTGTTATTCCTATCCGAGGAGAGAACCCCGGAATGGAAGGCTCGATCCTCTCTCTCTCTCTTTCATTCTTTCTCTCTTTCCGCGTGCGTGTGTTTTGTGCGTCTTGTGAGATGCTCTTCTTTTCCAATCATGCCAAGCTTTGCTTCCCCTCTGTATTTATAGTCTTCCCTTTCTGCTTCCGACACCTCACACTTACCACGCCACTCCTTCTCCTTTCTCCCGCCAACTCACCTTTTCCTTTCTCCAATCATTACCCTTTTCAAATTTTCAATTTCAACCGTAATTTCGGATATTATTGTCTTCTTAGTTAAATTCTTTTGTAAAAAAATATATATATTAAAACGATTTTTCAAAATTCAAAATATTCCTCTTTCTCTCTAATCACGCTCTAATAAAGTCAATTTTTAATTAGTAAAAGTCTTGCATATTTAAGCAGTTTCTTAATGTAACCCGCTATTTTAAGATATTTAGTTTCAAGCCACCGCCAATTCTTGTTAAACATTGAAATAGACACGTGTTCCTTTTATTCCAAAATTATTTTCGATATTAAATCACGTTAACCATAAATACTCAATAACTTACAAATTCAGATAAAAGTATTCTTAAATTTTCAACCTAGAAGTCTTGCCCTGTTCTTTTTTGTCTATAGTTGTCATTGCATACTTGTACTATAGTTTATTGAATTAGTTTTAATGTATTTTTTTTCTCTTTTTTATAGTATAATTTTAGAAGTAAATTTGTGTAGAATTTTAATTACTAAATTCTATGTTTTTCACAATAAAGTATTTTTGTTATCATGTTTATATTATTTAATATTATAGTTGGTTTTGATAAAGCTTTTGATTGTAAATTAAAATCTATTTTACAATAAAGATTATCATGATAAAAAAATAAGTTTTTATCATTTTAATTTTAAACATTTTTAATGATGCAATCACTGTTATAAATGTTAAATATATTTTTCATTTCCAAATTATTACAAAAAAATTTATTTGATCTCTAAATTAAATTATATTGTATTTAGTCCGTGAAGCTAAAATATCATTCTTAATAAACGGCATTATAGTGAACTAAAATACAAGTTCTGTATGTATGTCGATTGTTAAAAAGATACTTTACATTAATTTTCATAAATTATTACATAAACTTTAAAATTTAGTTTATAAGCTAAACATAACTATTTATGATAGTTTGAAAAAAAAAAACATAGTTAATGTATATAATAATATAGATATTTATTTATCAATTTACATTTAACTCTACAAATAAATAAGTTGGAGTATTTACGTTGTTACTCGCTACACGTTGCTGTATTTCTTAAGGTTAAATTTTGCAAGACGTTAGGCTTTTTTATATTTAATTTTTTTCTCTCCTTCGAAGCAGTTAGAAAAATGTTTTGCCTATAATCATTTAATAAATTATTTTACTTTCTTCAAAGGTGAAGAAAAAATAAACTTTCAATAAAAATAATATTTTAGAAATTCACAATTTAAAATTCTCTCCCGGTTACTACCAAAAATAACACAAGACTATTTAGTTTCGGTGCCACACAGTTGAATATGCTTTTTTTCAAAGAAAATATTTTATTAATAAAAGAATAGTTTTATATATCATATCAATAATTTTTTTATTTTCACTTTCTTTCTATTAATTCAAAAAATATCGCCTTCCACTTTTTTTTTCTAAAAAAATAACTTTTTACGTCCACCACTGAAGTAAGATACTCGTGCAGAAATTGGTGAATCAACGTATTACACTGTAAACATCTAATTTTGTATTTTATTTAATTGTGTCCCTTAAACTCATGTCATCGTTATTTTATATAGTAACATCATTTTTTTTTGTTTAAGAGTGAACATCTAAATTATATTATTTATAATAATTTAAAAATACTAGTATTTCCCTTGTAAAATTATTTGTTAAAATGAAATGAACATAGTTGATGGTGACGTGCTTTTTAAGTGTCCTCTTCTTTTACGTGTTATTTGATAGGCAATTATGTGTAAAATTATCTTATGTGAAACTCATGCTGACATTAAAATGATATTGTTGGATGTAAAAAAAATCTCACATATAACGAAAAATATAGTTGATTAATTTGTGAAATAATAGATATATATAATCCCATAGAACTAATGTATGATGTTAATGAAGTATTAGATGAAGTTGAGTTTGTAACTACTTGTCTACATTATCTTTATTCATCTATAAATCCAAATCGAACAAAACGCAAAATTACAGAGATAATAAACCAGATGTAACAATTAATAGATCAAAATTACTCAAAAAAACTTATAAACAAGGTGTGCAAGCCCTAAGAAACTTGGTTAGTAAAGTGTACGTAAGCTTTTAACCATATATAAATATTCCATGTCATATAGACCTACATAAATATGCATATTGTCTTTTCTGCGATGGAAATTTTAAAAATACAATAAAATGATGAAGGTAGGTTACACTTCCAATACTATGCCAACCTCTAAGCAGCTACAATATCATTCTGTACTTCATCGTCGATTCAGCAACATTCCCACCTCAATCAAAGTCAGTCCTTCCTGGAACACAGGAAGCTGAGTTACCCAAAATTCAATATGTGACAATCAAATCTTATACAGCCCAAAGAATTCAGTGACGAAACAGAAGCATCTCAATTAATTCAACCAGAATGTTTTTCTTTAGGGTGGCAGGGGGAGAACCCAGGAAATGATTTATCAAGTGGGTGAAAATACATAAACAAGAATGTTTTTCTCATGCTTATATGTAGTGGTAAATGAGTAGGTTCAAATATGTGTAGATCTGTCCATACCTAAATGCATAATTACAAAAAGAAAACAAATATATGTTTGAAGTAAAATTTTATAGGTTCTACAATGAATTTTTTAGAAGAAAATTTAAAATATTATTTTTTTACCATTTTGAAGATTGAGGGCTTTTATAGAAGAAATCATTCTCCAAAATGGAGATTTCATTTCTCCCCCTAATACAAAATATTTAACATTGAAAATAATAGATTTTATGTTTAAGATTTTTGTTGAAGATCCAACACTAATAATACTCTAACTTCTTAATAGGACTAGTTAAAACTCAAACAGAAATAAACATATTATACCAGTCAATTTTTCGCTATTGAACTAAAAATGAAAAATGAAAAATCCATGAACATATTTTATCCTATTACTAAAAACTCCGCATGTCAACGGGTTAGAATTTAGAATATAAAGATATTTTGTTTCATAAATTAGTATGAGAACTTCTGTTTATATTCTACCTAATGATGAATGAAGCCATCAAGTTGAATCCTAGATTTTCCCAAAGACCCACAACTGCGCATAGATATTTTAATCTAAGGAAGTGTGATCTCTACACATGGAAAGCTATAATTTAATTTAATAAGAATAATTAGAATAATTTAACAATACCTACTCGATGATGATGAAGAAACCTTACAAGGTGATATCAAAGATGCACCATCCTTAATTTCTTTAAGCACATGATCCTGAATTATAACATTCAAAAAGAAAAAGTTAATAGATATTATTTGAAGACATGTTTAGTGTGTACACGAGATACGATTCGGTGGCAACCAAGAAAAAGTTGCACCATTACTCAAAGAAATCACATACCGCATCATATATTGGTATTTGATTGCGCCAAAATTCTAAGGGACGAACAAGCAATCTGCCTGCAACATAACCCAAGCAAAAAAATTATAGTCTGGAGTAAATGACGTTTCAAATTACATCAAAAAGGTTAAGAATAGCATTGGGTGAGAGTTGGATAAGAGAGTGCATGAAAATAATATAAAGTACATCTATTAGCTATAAGCCTGATAAGTAGTTTATGAACAGACAGTAATAACAAATTTACCAGATCTGGATGTTCTGAAACTCCATGACTCAGGAGAAACAATGGAATTTTTCTGTCGGCTTTCCTTGGTCAAGTGACTTAAATCTCTTGATCGCGAATTTTTCTCAGCTGAAGCAGATTTATTCAGTGATCCCTTATGCCTGCCCACTTTTTTCTTATGACAGCCTTCGGTCTCTGGTGACAATGTTCTGAAACTCGATGACTCAGGAGAAACAGTGGAATTTTTCTGTCGGCTTCCCTTGGTCAAGTGACTTAGATCTCTTGATCGCGAATTTTTCCCAGCTGAAGCAGATTTATTCAGTGTTCCCTTAGGCCTGCCCACTTTTTTCTTTTGACAGCCTTCGGTCTTTGGTGACAATGTTCTAGAAATTCTGGATGCAGATTTTTTTACTATCTGTTCAGATGATGTGCGTAGTTGTCTCCATGATTGTGACTGAATAGGTGTTTCCGGACTTTTTGGTCCCACTACATCACAATTATCCAAGGCCGCCTCTGAAATATGGTTCTTATTATTTGGATTCTTTGGAGGCAATCCAGAAGCAGACTGTTTCTTCCGCTGGTATACTTTAACATCATGCAACCTGGCACTTCGTCTTTTCCTACCTCTACTACAAGCAACATTAACACCAGCCACCTCCTTTGACACGTTGCATTCATTTTCAGGGAATGCCTTTTCCTGATCACCCTGCGCCTTCTCCGGTGATGCCAAAAAAGTAGGAGTACAATTTTCCACACCTGCGATTGCAACTAAAATATCTATATAGAAATTGGATAGAAAGGAGATGATAAAACATCAAACAAATACAAGACACGAATAAAAAAGATGCAAATCATTTACGATCATCAACTGAATATTAATCCTCGATTGTGACTATATGGGTAATGCTGGAGTTCTCGATCCCCCTACATCACAATTCTCAGAAGCCATTGAAGTAGAGTTCTCCCGTAATCTGGATGATTCGAAATACCTCCAGAAGCGGCCTGCTTTTTCTGCTGGCATACTTAATATCATGCAATCTGGCACCACGTCTTTTCCCACCACCACTACAAAAATGATTAACCCCATCTATCCCCTTTGACACATTGCAATCATATCTGTGATCTCCCGGTGCCTCCTCTGGTGATACCAAAGAAGTTTTTGACTGAGTCAGAGAATTTTAGTTTAGGAAATCCTTTTTTGGAATTATATGTTTCTGTTTTATTTGTTTCAGTTATGGCGTTTCCCCACAACTAGGAGTATATTATTAGACGTGGGTTATTGGGCTATTTTCTAAGAATTCAGTTGTAGAGCGAAGTCTATAAACTTGGCCTTTTTCACTGGTGAATAATATAACATGGACTCAGTCGTGTTTCTATATACTTAAACACTATATATACAATTTCATAAGGTAACAGAAGTACGAATGCAATCTTCCGCACCTGAAATGACAATTAAAGTATCTATTGAAACTAGATACACAAAAAATGATAAAACACCAATCAAGTACAAGAAATGACTACAAATAAATGTAAATAAATTATAAACATCATTGGAATATTTACCATCAGATAAAATTTCTGAACAGCTAGCTGGTACGTCATCAAGAAAACCACTACCCAAATCATTGGCAGTGGTTGATTCTTCTCTGGAGAAATCTAGAGCACAGGTTTTCCAGTCTGGAGGGAAGCCAAATAAAAACCGGTTCAAAATCTGGCAATGAAGAAAAAACAGAACAAAAGTCAATTTGAGACATTACGCATCATAAAACAAGGGACAACTATCACCATAAACAACATCCTTCAATATTCAAACCAAAAACATTAATACTTACATGAAAAATTTAAAACAAGGCTTATCAAATAGAAAGGGAAGAGGGAAAACACCAAATAGAATTAATTGAACTTCTCGTATAAGCTAAAGTAACTTACACACTTAATTTCCACAGAACCTATCTCTTTTAACTTTTATAAAACCTAAAATGCATAAGTTGGTTTTAGCCATTAAGATAGGTTCAATTCATTTTATCTTCTTATCCACAAGTTTTTACATAGAAGTTTACCCAACCACGAAATGCTAAAAACCTGAGGGTCGAAACCGTTTTCAATAGTGCGCTGCTCGTTGATGAAGCCACTAATTATAAGGTATATCCCATCCGCAGTCATGAGAGAAAACACGTCGTATCTTTCGATAACGGGAGCAGAAACAAACACGCGCATCGCCTCATCCCTGAATCAGAAAATCAAACAGTTACACTAATCACACAATTTCGTCATCACCATCACCAATCGTTCCATCCAACACGAACAGGCTCGAAGCAATTGAAATGCGACATAGACATTACTCGAGAGCGCTCGCGAAAACCCTAACCCGAAGAGAGAGAGGAATCTTAGACTTACTTTCTCGATGAGATGCCTGCGACGGCTAAACGCTTTCCTTGGAAGTCGTTTGTGGCTTTAATCAACCACCAATCATATAAAGTGACCTTGGGAAACGAAAAAACAGCGTTAGAATTGAAAATTGGAGAAGGGGGAAATTGAAAGAAGGATTGAGAACGAAGAGTAACCGTTCGTAGGAAAACGCATGATTGGGTGTCGTTTGAAGGAGTAGCAGTTGGAGTGGAATCAGCCATTAGTGGATTGTTCTCTCTGCTTCAGTTATTCCGGCGCCAAATCATGGGTGCAGCTTCTACAATGGTGCTTTCAAAGTACCAAATTTCTTGCAAATGAGAGCGTAACAAATCTTAGGGTATGATCACAACAACTTAAGATGCAGCTTGCAATGCGTTTTCATGAACGCACAATTTTTCTCCTACACCACTCGTGCCACACACACCTCAATGTGGAGTTGCTGCCACACTGTGCCCAAAAACCAGAGTTAAACCCGGGAACCTTGTCTTGGACCAGTTTAAAAAAATAGAAAAGATAGAAAAATATAATTTTATTTCAATATATCTTTCTTGTAATTTAAAAACTCACATTTTAACATTTTTTTTTCTTTAAATTTATTCCCTGGATTTATTTTCAAATCCAAACGCTATATTTGTTTTCAGGGAATAATTTCAAATAATGGGTAAGGATGGATTTGAGAAAAAAAGTGAGAGGAAAGTGATGTTATTTGATTTTAAAGATAGAGAGTTAAAAGTTAAAAGATTAATAAAAAAAGTTATTGAATAACTTGATGAATATAATGTATAAAAGAAAAGGTTTAATAAATTAAATGTTTAATTAGTAATTTATTTTTTATATTGAGACATTTAATTTGTATTGGTATTTTTTATAATTCAATTGAAATAATGGATAAGGATTGATTTGGGGAAAAACGAAAAATTTTAATTGATCTCTCAGTTAACTCAGCATTATCATTTGTAAGTGATATGTATAAAATTTTTGATATCATATGTGTCAAAATCCAAATTATCTTTTATTTTAAAGGTATCTTAAATTTAAATTAAAGAAATTGGTAGAAAATAATCTAAATTTTAACATGTAATAAATCTTAATTTTAGTACATGACACTTTTAAATACAGTTAACAGCACTTTAACAAAAGATATCATATTAATTTTGTTTAAAAATAAATAAAGACGCAACTGAATAAACAAAAAATAATGATAAAGAAAGAACTAAACATATAAACTAATTACTAAACAAAACATAAATTTAAATAAGGAAATGATATTACAAAGTTTAACAAACAACAATTTTTCGTGAAAAAAAAGAACAAAAACTTTATTACTTAATTTTTATAACTTTCATATAAAAATAAAAAAAATATTTTATTTAATAATTTTGTCAATTTTATTAAAAATTTATTTATCAAAAAATCATTTTTGATTTAAATATAAGATTATAATTTTATCTAATAATTAAAATTAACATAATAGAATTTAATTACGTAAAATTAATTTAAAATAAAATTTAAATAATTAAATTTTTTTAAATAATTTTCTTTCTAATTGGTATATTAATATATTTATTTATTTTTATTCACCTTCTTCACCTTCAAGCCTACCACTACCACACCCCACACCCCACGCCACGGGCACATTGAAAACAACAAAGTTAATATTGAAATTTATGACAAATGAAATGATATCATTCGTGACAAATTTTCTATTGTTTCAAATACAAAAAAGAAGTTAATAATTAAGCTGAGTTTCTAAGTTTATGTAAAACTCTTTTATATATATATATATATTTAAAATTTACTTATTATAATTGTTAGATGCTTATTCATTTAATTAATTGATAATAAAAATTAATTAAACATTATCACAAATATCAAGACTGTGACAAGGATTAGGATTCTCATTGGAAGCTCCCATAAAAAGGATTGAATTCACATAAAGGTATCATTTAGGCAGAGACACAAAAGTACTGTCTCTTGATGGAATTGTTGGAACCTTTTGACTTTCTTTTTCAACCTTTGCAGAAAGAACCAAGCTTCCATTCACTCATCATTACCCTTTTCCATCACCGGAAAAAAACATCATTAAAGTTTTTCAAAAAGCCACAAGAAAAAACCATCTCAAACAAACACAATTCCTATAATGAATTTCCAAAGTCCTGGGCCAATTGCATCTTATGCATATTGTTTTAGAAATTACTTGTAACCAGAGAGATGTTGACTAAACTATGCATTATTCTTATTATTATTCTCCATTCATCTCACAAGACAGCTACAACACATGTAAAGAGAAACACATGCAAATTTCTGAGCTGTAAAGCCTTGATATAAGGAAAGGGAATATGAATTTTCTTACCTGTTTGTTGCTAACAGTTAAAGGGAAAAGACAATCGTTTATTGGATAAAGAAGCAACACTTTCTTCAACCTAATCTTGTTTGTCTTCATAGTGGATTCCATTGTCTGTACTAAACTGTTTTGGCTGCACCAATGACTCTCACCAAGTGAGGATAACTTGGTTTCTGTGTAGTCACTTTCTTGGGTAACAACAATTAATTCAATGGACAGTGATATTTTAACTCATTCTTTTATCTATTTTTATCCTATTACTTCAATCATATTAAATCACTATATCACATAACTAAAAAGAATCAAAATAGATTATCTAATGATGATTAAAATAATGCATTAAATATCAGTATAAAAAAAGGATTAAAATATCATTATCCTTTGAATTTGGTTTTTATTATCTTCTGCTCCACACAGAACAACTTAAAGTTTAATTACGAATAGAACTCATAATTCTAGTAAGTGTCATAAAAAAATGGAATGAACTATTGTTTTCTATATGTGAAAGGGGATTTTTTTTTGTTAGACATCCTACATTGAGATATTAAGAATCGATTTCGTAAGATTGAGTTAAATTTAAAGTATATTTTTTAATATAGTATTAGAATAATCCAAAAAATTTATTCTAACGAAATTTGTCCTTTGTTAAATCCATTGTTTTATTGTTATCATATCACTATCATATTACTCATAAATATTTAATTTCATATTTTAAATGTTAGGAATCAAAGTGTGAGTCTAAGTCTCAGATTGAGTAAAAATGAGAAAGTTGAGCATCATATAAGGATCAAGGCTCATTAACCCATCGCGTTAAGGTGTTGGGTTGAGAGTGATCTCAATATCTTATGTGGTTGGACTTAAGTCTCATTTTGTTGTGTCTCCCCAATGAAACCAATATATATGTCTAGACGTGAGAAGTGTGAAGCCAATATATATGTCTAGACGTGAAAAGTGTCTTGAAGATCTCATATCCATTAGAGATAAGAACAAATTTTAATATACGAGTAAGTTTAAAACTTAACTTAAAAGTCAATCCCACGATCATAAAGATAAGATAGTTTTTCAATATATAAATGAGTATAAATTTTATTTTATAAATGAATTTTATAAGATTAAATTAGATTTGAAATTCAATTCTTAATAAATGAATTGCTGATCTTGTATCTACATATCGTTTCAATGTTTTTGTATGTGGGTGTACTAATTTTTGTGTTGTTTTATTTAGTATAAGAAAAATGTTATCCTATTATTATAAGAATCTCTAACCTTAGTTCTTATGTGATAGACATGTTAACACATATAACATTTTAAAGAAATAATAGAAATTGGTGGAAGTTATTGAAGTAAGTAATACATGGATGGATGTGGAGTGAGGATTAAGATTCATGATGAAAGGTTGTGTTTGACAATTGCAATGATTAATGTAAACCAACATAGAAGAAGGCTTAGAAAAACAAAAATGGAGGGGTTTGTATGAGAGAGTTGGATGAATGATTGTTAATTTGAGAATCAAAGATGGTGCATTGGTGATTCATCTTATCTTATATATGTCACCTACATTTTTAGAACGCCAAAAGCATAATGGCCAAAGAAGAATTTTATTTATAAGATCGTGAAATATAATAATAATAATATTATTATTATTATTATTATATTATGAAGGAACATAACATCACTTTATTTCATCTGAGTTGATTGGTTTCCAACTACCGGGTCTCACTACCCAACAAACATTGACAATTAAAATATAAAAGTTGTTATTAAAATCATTTTCAACGAACAGAAGTTTCAGAACAAGAACCCAAAACCCTACACTGTCTTTGTCATTTACCCTTGAAATTGTATTAGAAGAAAGCAAGGTTTTTTAATTAAATGTTTTAAGTGAATAAGTAAAAGTAAACAAGTTCAATAATATTTGTTAAAATGAGTATCTACAAGTAAATATACTTTTAGTCGTTATTTTAAATGAAAACTGGAATTAATCTTTATTGAAAATTTTGAATTAATTTAACCTTTTATCTTCATAAATATATAGATTTACTTTTGTAAGTTTATCTGATGTTTTAATCGCGTTTCTTAGTTAACATTAACATCGAAGTGAATATGTGTGAAACGGTGACGTTTTAATCGCGTTTCTTAATTAATATTAACATTAAAGTGAATATGTGTCAAACTGTGTAAACAAACTGAAATACTATAATGAAATAAGATATGTTTGAAATACTATAATCAAATAAACTTAATAAAATTTGGTTAAAATGACTAAATCTGCACATTTACATTATTAAGAGACTAAAATAATTCAAAATTTTCGAGAAGTATTGATTTCAATTTTCAAAATTGACAAATCAAAAACATATTTAACCCCGTTATTTCTCGCTATTTATTATTGATCAAGTGAATCTCACTAACAATTAAAACGCGTGACCTTTTTCATTTCTTTTAATAAATTCGGTGAAAAACAAATTTTGGACTAAATAAATTGAATTTGAATTGTTTGTTGGCTTCTTCTTTTTTTACAGTTCTTATATTGTGATTTCAAAATATATTAATGACAAAATAAAAAAAATCAGTAAAAAATCTAAATTCGAAAAGATCACGGAATAAAGCTATAAACTCAAGAATGCATCACATTAATCTTCAGAGATGACCCTGTAGGTCCCTACACAACACTTAATGCATTAGACAGAGAAAGTTCCAAATCCTGGTTGAAAAAAATAACAGGCACAGAAGAATTGTACTGCAGAGAAAAGTAACCGGAAACTTCAACATTTAAAATATTCCCAATTACTGCTACGTAGCTGTCTCTGTTAGTGTTACCTAAGCAGATGCAGTTTTGTGATAATGCAGAGTGATCACAACGTGACGACGAACCAAAACTTTGCTATGGGGTTAGTGGGACCCATCAGACACCACCACTCATGGAAATGGAGACCTTAATCTTTTGTCCCTTTCTCTATGTTTTGTCTAAATTATCTTCATATTCCAAACCACCACATTAATCTACGCCACAATTTTCTGAAACCAAACTTGGTCCAAAGTTAATGATATTTGCTCGATTAAAATATATAATGGATGCAAAGTCTAAGCCAAATTTAACTACTTGCCAAGAAATCTCTTTCTTAATTGCATGTTGTAATTCATTTATCGAAACCTCACTCTTTGCTCAAAAACATATACGAGATAATGACTGCTGAAATATTTTGGTCGTATGAAGAGAGAATAAGAGAATGATAAGGTAATAAATACAGCATACAACAACATGCCATAATTCACATAATTCAAAATCTTGCTTGAAACAACACGAGAAGTTGACAGATAAAAAACCAAAACCTGGTAAAAGAATTGCAAAAAAGGAACACTGGTGTTGTTGAAAATTCATTTGAACTACATACATACATGCAAACAGGTTATTCAATTCAATTCAATTCAACCAACCAGTTTTTACAGTTTTTCAGCTTCATGTATCTGTAATGTAACACAACATCAGTTATAAGTTCCTGAATAATCATATTCATACACTGAGGAGGAAACAAAACCTTTTTCAACAACGTTAAGGGGACATCAGTAATGTGCCCTTCAATCCCAAAAAAAGAAAAACCTACTAAAAATGAAGAGATCATTTCCGAAATCCACAAACAATGAACTAACAACAAATCTACTCAATTTTGCAAGCAAGAAAAGCTCACAAGCCTCGCATCATCATCATCATCATCATCATCATCCAGTAAAATTGTTTCTGCAGTTAATCAACTAGACAACCTCAGCAACCAGAGAGTTCAAATTCAAATTCAAATTCTTCGAATTTGAACCAGAAACCTCGTTCTGTTTTGAAGTGGTCTCATTCTGACCAACAACAATCTGGCCTTTACTCAAGCCAAATGCGTCCTTGTCACTGCCACATGGCTTGTATAGGTTCCTCCCTCTTATGGAATACCTTCCACTGCCAAACCTGGAGCTAGAAACTTGTTCAGCAGATTTAGAACTATGCTCCACCACCCCATCAGAATCTCTCAGAAATTCAGGCTCCTCAGTGGTGGCCATCAAATCCATCAAGTTGCTGCTGAACCCCAAATCAGAATACACCCTTCTGGAATACCTCATTGCAGACTTTGAAAGTCTTCCATCCAAAGCTTCAAACTTTCCCTCTTCCACACCGAATTCACCGTTCCTTGCTTCAACGGGGCGCCCCACAGTCTCAACCATCATGCAAGGGTTGTTGAAACCATTCCAGGAATGAAGAGGCACCAGTTTACACAACCCACAGAGCCATGTAACAACCTCCTTCATGGAGGGTCTTCTCTCTCTGCAAGACCTCACACACTTTGCAGCAATCACAGCCAATTGCTTCCTCACAACAGGATCCTTGGGAGGTGCAATTCTAGGATCATAAACAGCCAAAAGCTTCCCTTTTTTTATGAGGGGAATAGCCCAATCCACGATAGAAGGTGGTGAATAAGTGATGTCAATGGCTTTTCTTCCGCTTATAATCTCCAGCAGCAAAATCCCAAAGCTGAAAACATCGGTTTTGGTGCTCAAATTATCAGGAGTCACATAACAAGGGTCAAGGTAACCCATGGTGCCTGCAGGGGGAGTGGACCTGAGTCTGTAGTCATCAACATGGCCTCTCAGAGCCAAACCAAAATCCCCTAATCTCGCATTGTAGCTCCGGTCGATGAGAACGTTCGCAGACTTTATGTCACGGTGAATCACCGGCGGCGTCGAGGAGTGAAGCGTGTCAATGGCTTTCGCGGTTTGCAGAGCCAGACGAATCCTCCTACCCCAATTGGGAGGCCTTGGAGAGGAATGAAGAACATCGTAAAGGGTCCCATTGCTCATGAACTCCACCACCAAAAGCCTGTCTCTTGAATCGTTCGTGAAACCCACCAAATTCACCAACCTGGGGCTCTGGATTTTCGACAAGATGTCGATCTCGTTGTCCACCTCGTTCGTGATCTCCACCGGCGCGGAAGACGACACCACCGGTCGAGGAACAACAACCCCGTGATGATGCGGCCGCGACGGCCGCTTCACCGCCACGGGACGCCCCCGAACCACCGCCTTGTACACATACCCGTGACTCCCTTTTCCGAGAAGCTTCCGGTCGGAGAAGCCATTGGTAGCAGCTTCAAGGTCGCTGTACTGAAACTCCTGGATCTTGATGCTGCTTCTCTCTTTCTCTTTCTCTTTCTCTCTGGAAGAAGAAGCCACCGAATCGGAAGTTGAAACTGCGGATTCGGCTCTGCAAGAAAGGTATAGATACCCCATCTGAATTGGGTTTTGTGTGTGCCCTTTTGGAATCTCTGAATCTAAGAAGAGACCAAAACGAGTGAAGTGGAGGTGGAGATGAACCAGAAGAAGATATAGATAGATAGATGAAACCAAACCCAACAAAACAAAGCAGAGAAAAGATTTGGGGTAAGAGATAAATAATGTCTTCGTGAGTGTTCCAAAAATCAGTAGTAGTATCACAATAACGTTTGTTTATGTCTGTTGTGTTGTGTTTATTATGGGATTGCAAAAATGTGCAAACGTTTCATCATTTATTATTAAAATTAAATGCTCTGTGTGTATCTTGGGAGATGTGAATGTGTGTCTCTCTCTCTACAAATTTGACAGAGAAAAAAAAAAGAGAAAGTAGGGACCCACCCTCGCAAGAATCTCAAGGTCCATCATTTATTTATTTATAAAATAATAATAATAATAATACTATATAATTTATTTTAGATTTAATTATTTTGATGATACTTCGTATATACGTGTTAGTTTGATATATATTTTTAAAGACGTGTCAATTTAGTTTAAATTGTTTAAAAAATATTTTAATCAGATTTTTTTAAATAAAAATTACTAAAACTATTAATTTAACTCATGATTTTTATCATTAAATTTTAATATGAATATATGTATCAATATTATTAATTATGTTAGTAATTTTTTTTAAAAAAAACTTAATTAAAATATTTTTTAAAAAATAATATATTTTTAAAAATAAATATCAAACTAACACATCTAAATCAGAATGGATATTATCTGAGTGACTAAATATTTATTATATCATATAGTTTTTTACACAGCATAAAATATTGTACAAAATTAACGTACATCTCACGTTTCTCTTCCAGAAAGTACAGGGAAAGGAAAATAAGATGATTTTGGTGTTTGTATTGTTGTTTGTTTACGAAGGTTTGGTGTGCCCTTAAATTGGGTCATACCAATTAAGAAAACTCACGGGTTGGCTTCACATGTGATGTACTTCAACTTTTACTTTTTTTTCTTCTTTTTTTTTTTTCTCTTATTGTGCCAGCCAATAGATTTGGAAAAAGATATAGGAAAAGACATATTCCATTTACTCAGTTTTAATTTATTTTTTCTGATAACGTAGAAAAAATAATTATCAAGAATTCTAGAACACGTTATTTTCAAACGTTTTATTTACTTCTTTATTAAGACAGCGTTTTCTTTGATTTAATAACCATTTTGTTTGGAACACTTACAGTGACTGGTATATTTTAATATGAAATTGATAACTTAATAACTCTAAATAAATTTTTTCTTAAAAACATTAATTAACTTTTCTTTGATATGATGTCTAACATCTGTTAAAATATTACTCAAAATCATAATTTAAGACCCAATGTCACCTTCAGACAAATTCATTGATTTGTCAACCGCGTTATTTATAAATTTATAAATAAAAACCAATTTAAATTTGGCCATCTAGAGTTTTATATATATATATATAACATTTTGGTAGAATTTATAATTTAAAGATGTTACAATTTAATTTAGAGAATAATAAAGTAATTTTAACTTAGAAAACTTCAAAGAAGAAGAAACAAAACTTAGACCAAGTCAATAAAATATCTCTACTATGAAGTAAGATGTAAAATCTCTTTAACACATTACACCTGTTTGGATAGTATATGACAATCTCTGAATCTCACAAAGTCTCGCGGAGTCACTACTTTTTGTTCAAATTTTTTTATTCTTTTTTTGTGCTAAATAACTATGAACTAAAGATGCTTTTCGTCTCTAAATCATTTTAAAAAATTTGTACTTTTGGTTAACCAAAATTGTATACATGTAAAATATTATCCCAAATAAATGCAAAGTATTTTTCATTACAAGGAAAATTCCACAATAAATTATAATATAACTTTTACGTGTAGTTTGCTGAAGGCAATATTTTACACGACTTTGTAAAATATAAAGACGAAATGCATATTTAATTTATTTAAAAAATTTTGTGAGTGGTATCAATTGTTTTATGACAAAGATTAAGTGTGTTGAAAATAGTTGTGTTATAACTAATGACTATAATTTTTTGTCTATTAGTACATGTTCGATCTTAACCGTTGGTATTAGAATCAAGATCATAAATCTAATTCTTGGTGAACAATTGTTAATGGAGAGATTGTTGCGGATTGCACAATTATTCTATGATGAATGCAGATGGACCAAGTCACAATCCAATAGTAAAATTTCTAATAAGACAATTATTGAAGGAACAATTTCGATTGTCGTGTGACAAAGATTAGGTAGGTCAAGAAGAGTTACTTTCGATCATAATAAAAATAAAACATGATTTTTAAAAATAATTTAAAGACGAAAAAACACATAATTTTAATTAAATTAAAATGGAAACATTATAATATATGGGCCCCTATATAGAAATTAATGAGAAGTTGGTATGTTCTGTTACGCACATCAAACCAACCCAATTAGTTAGTGGACACTTCACTTCTGAGCCCAATAAGCCTAATATGGACACTGCCCTTCACCAAACTCGAAAGGCACCCCATAACTTCCAAACTCTTCACAAATAACTAACCACAAACATTAAAAACAGTTAGTTATAGAACAACATAAAATTTTCCTCTTCCTTATCATCTTATGTAGTTATCACCATGAGTTCATGTTACCATTTAAGGTTTTCAATGTTTGAATTACTTATCTAATCCAATAATAAGTTATTATCTGTATGTTCATAATTATTTTTGGCCATAAGAGGAATGATAGTGTCACCAGATTTGTTGTGTTTGATGGTTTTGGCTTTGGTTGGTGAGATGGTGAAGTGTCCATTGATTCTGGTATTTGGTACAACACATTGTAAGTAAGGTCAATTCTATTGGAGTTTTTTTTTTATGGGTTAAATATAATTTTGGTCTCTTACCTTTTAGTGAATTTTGAAATTAGTTAATTTTAAAATTTTAAACCAATTTAGTCTTTTACCTTTCAAAATACTTGAATTTAGTCATTTTAATCAAATTTCGTTAGATTTATTTGATGTTTTGTACGTATTTCATAATTGTATTTGTGTTGTTTATACTATGTGACACATTTTTACTTTAATATTAAGTCAAATACTATTATGAAACGCGCTTGAAATATACAAAATTTGATTAAAAAGATTAAATTCACATATTTCGAATTAAGGACTAAATTGGTTCAAAGTTTCAAAATAAACTAATTTTAAAATTATTAAAAGTTAAAAGACAACAACATATTTAACTTTCTTTTTAGTGATGTACTTTATTAACCATGAATGTGTCATATTTGACTATACTAAATTTAATAATTTATTTATGTAAAAAAATGTCTTTTTCTCATAATTGGACCATATGCTAAGATTTTTTGACTGTGACTAGTTAACATTACTGGTCAATGTAATCAACCCGACATTATTAAAATATCGCTTGTACTAATCAAATTATACATAAAGAAATACTAAATGAATATAATATCTAAACTTTGTAATACATAAATTAAAATCAAACATGATTTCAACATTAAACTATTTGTGATTTAATATTAAAAGAAAAAAACAAAACTAAAAAAATGAGTTTTTTACAATAATTAAAATAAAATTTGACAGTATCTGTAAGGACTCAAAAATATTTTATTTTTTTTAGTAATCTGTGATTGTGATAAAAATTCATGTTCCTCGTTTATTTAAAATATTATTAAACATCATCGCGCGATAAATTAAGCATTTTTGTGATCAATAGTTAACATTGAATTGTTATTAATACTACATACGATGTATTTTTAAAGTAAAGATAATTTATTTTTATGAATTTTAATTAAAATAGATTAATGATTGTTAAAAAAATCGAGGCTTTAAAATTAGAAAGTTTAAAACATTACCAAAGTCGATATTAATCAATTATCAATACATAAAAACAAATTTAATATCGTACCGAGCTCAAAATTCTTGCTCATTTATATATTACTCAATTTATCCATTTTTTCCCGGTTTTCTTTACATTTATATTTGAATTGTTTTAAATATATACTTGTAATAGTTGTTTATTTTCGTTAAAATAATTTTGTAAAATCAATTCAACATTATTTTAGTTTCCATTTTTATAAATATACCTTTTTAGCGTGATGATTAATCTTAAACAAAATTAAATATTTTAAGTTTTTTCCCGAAAACTTTTATCTTAAAATACTCATTTAAGAAAGTAACAAAAATAAAAGATTACAAGTAAGTTTTTTTTATTTTATTTTGATGTTAATATTTTTAACTTTAACGTGCAAATAAATTTTTAAGAAAAAGAAAAATTAACCCAACCATTGTCGAGATTGCACGATTTGCTGTACTTTGATAACTTAAGACTTAAGAGGATTAAAAAAAATCGATTGACTACTTTGAGTCCTTTATTTATTTATTTATTTTTTTAATTTGAAAGTAATGTTGCTTAAGAAAGACGTCTTCAATTTAGTTATACCTTTAAATATTTAAGTTTTAAATTAAAAAAAAATTGAAATGAAGAAAACAGTATACATAACAAAATTGTAATATTAAGATAGGAAAAGTTATAACTAACTTAAAAAGTATGAAAATTAATTTTAAAACAATGAGAAGCCAGATTTAGGAAAATTAATTTAGAAAGTGACAAGTATGTTATATATTTTATAGATATTCATTTTTTTTTTATAAATTTTAAGTTAAAATAAATTAAACATACATGGATATATGCGAGGTAGATAATTATAAATAAATGAATGTATAGATCTATTAAACTCTTAAAATATACATTGGAAACCAGTGAATTTGAATATGAATATAATTAATTTGAGAGTAGGAAGAATTAATTAATATCTAAAAAAAATGCAATTTTAAACATGAAAGATTTAAATTATTTATTCTGATATTTGAAAGGGAAAAATATTTAATTTTTTATTCCAAAAGTAATCATTTAAGATATTTCTAAATTATTTATTAAATTTTACCAAATAGCACTGTATTAGCAAAGAAAATCAACAAAACAAAACAAAACAAGATTTAAATCAGCTCCACATTCACATTAAAAACCGAATTTTCTATATTTTTAATTATTTGATAAATATCTTACGACGGTTATTAACATCTGTCATAAAACCATAAGGCCTTGTATGAAATTTTCAATAATTTTTTTTTGATGAAATTTCAAACGGCAGATATTTTTTATTTGCATTTAATATTTAATAACTTGATTCAGGTTGAAGCTATAGAATGACTTGGAATCTCTGCAGCCAAGTTCTTATCCATAGCTTGGTAAACCGTTGGATGCATCGGACGGTTGAGAAAATAAGTCAACGAAGTCAAACATTTATTCTATCTCTGTATAGTTTTTCCATAACAGGCGAATTTTACCATCTGCAGTTATCGTTCTTCCAATATTAGCCTCTGCTTTTCATCTCTTATTTAGATAATTACCCAAAACCCTCAACAAAATCAAAAACAACACATCAACATCATCGTTTCAATGGCAAAAGATTTTAGCTTCAATTTTGGCTGCTGCATCGAACATCATAGAAGAAAGAAAAAACATTGAATTTGATGTTTTTCACGTTACAGCAAGGTATTATTATTAACATTTTTATGTGCCATTGATAATGAATAGAAAAATCATAAATGCAAATTAAATTATATAATTTCAATATCGTGTGTAGTGTAGATTCTATAACAAAGACGCTGCAAAGTTTGAACATTAAAACTAACAAACAACACTTGCTCACAGATTCATTCTGCAATCTTCTGAGAATTGCTCTGTTTCATTTCAGAGTTCTGGTTTTGCAGAAGATAATATCAGAATCTGGTTTATTGCAGCTATGGAGGGTGAGATTATGAATCTCATGAAGGTGTGGTTCTCAGTTGTGGTATCTTTATGCTACTGTTATTGGATCCGAAAGCTTGTTCCTGCCGGAAAAATACGACTCTTCCTTTTTCTTCCGATCATCTTCTTATACATTGTTCTTCCTCTGAGTCTTTCTTCTGTGCACTTGTGTGGCACCACAGGGTTCTTCATTGCGTGGCTCGGAAACTTCAAACTCTTGCTCTTAGCTTTCGACAAGGGACCTCTCTCTTCCGACACATTCATCTCTCTCCCACGTTTTGTCGCAGTGGCATGTCTCCCCATCAAGATCCAACAAAACCAAACACCTTCTACCACCATCCAATGTTCTTCATCTAAAAATGAAAATAAAAATGGTAACACCCCACATTCAGATCCGTCCAAAAGTTCCGGTTTTGACACCAACCCATCTTCGATAAAGCCAAACTCTGTTACCCAAACCAAACAAAAAAACTTGTCCAAAACGGGCGGTGCTACTACGGGTACCCCACTTCTAGGGTATGCCCTAAAGGGTGTTGCTGTGGGCGTTCTGGTGAAGATCTATGACTACAGTGAGAGTATTAATCCGAAGGTGATTATGTGCATGTACTGTTTCCACATTTACTTCATGTTGGAAATAATCTTGGCGGCGGTTGCGGCGGCGGCGAAATCCATGCTGGGGATGGAGCTGGAGCCGCAGTTCAATAATCCACTGCTCTCGACCTCGCTCCAAGATTTCTGGGGAAGGAGATGGAATCTCATGGTCACCAGCATCCTCCGGCCAACGGTGTACGATCCGACGGTGAAAGCCGCATCGAAGGTTGTTGGTCGCCGGTGGGCCCCACTACCGGCGGTGATGGGCACGTTCGTGGTGTCGGGTTTGATGCACGAGTTGATACTGTTCTACCTGGGGAGGTTGGAGCCCACCTTTAGAATGACGTGTTTCTTTCTCCTTCATGGGATGTGTTTGATGGTGGAGATTGCGTTGAAGAGGACCCTCACCGGCAGGTACCGGTTGCCGAGGTTTCTGTCGGGGCCTTTGACCGTCGTGTTTGTCATGGCCACCTGCTTTTCCCTGTTCCTGCCGGAGTTCATCCGGTGTCGGATTGAAGTCAGAGCGTTTGAGGAATACGCCGCCTTGGGCCACCTCCTTACACCTCTCAGTTCGTCGTTCTCGGCTATTTTTCTTAACAAATCTTAGCAACTAGGGATAAATAATTTTTATGAGTATATCTTTATTATTATTACCGACGAAAACACAGCATGAGTGTGTGTTCTGTCTTTTAATTCTTATACAAATTTTGAGGAATAATATTTATTTTTAAATATATAATTAATTTTTAATTAGTTGTTAAATATAATATTAGAAAAATAAAAAATATATATAGAAAGTATTTTTAAAATAATGATCAAAGATGAAAGAAAATTTTAAAATAATGATTAAAAATAAATTATATATAAAATAATCAATTTTTAAAATAATAATTAAAAATAAATTTTGAAAAGCGGAAAATATCCTCTCTGAAGTGTTTTTTCCTTTGTTTTGTTACTGTCTTGAAAAAAGTTTACATTTACACTTATCCATTTTCTTGTCCCTTTCAACACATAATAAAAATAATAATATTTATATTTTAAATAATTTTTTTCTAAATTATTTTATATTTTAAAATAAAAGAGTTCTTTTATTGATGTTGGAAGGTGATGAATGAAAAATTGGACCTTTATTTATAATCATCCATCACCCATTTTATCTTGTTATAAGTGTGTGAAAAAGTAGGATAGAACACACTTACAAAAAATTTTGGATAGAACAAACATATCGAAAAAAAAAATGGATAGAACACACTTATCAAAAAGAAAGACAACGACTTAAATGTTCATAAATCAAGAGTTCACGATGGAACTTTAAAATTACACGATTTTAGTATTAACTTTAAAGAAATATTACTTAACATTTTGTTATTATTATTAAATCATATCATACGAGAATGCTTATACAAATAATAACATGAATAATTTTGAATTCATATTATATGATTGATTTTTATGAGTATCCAATAGATTAATTATTTTAGTTTTAAAAAAAAAAACTTCAATTTTAATGTTCAAATGTTTATTAAAGTTAAACATGTATCATAAAGTGATAAAAAAACGATTTACATTAAGTCCATTACTAATATATGAAATAAGTTAAGAAAAAACTGTAAAAATATTCCAGTATCAAATTAGAAGTCAACATAACAATGAGAACAAAACACAAATAAATACTTATTTTATGAACTGAAATCAACATTTCATAATTAACTAAATACCTAATTTGAAAAATAACTTATTAAAACCCAAAATAAAGATGGATTATTAAAACCTCAAACTTATTTACCTCAATAAATTTATTTAAAACAATATATTAAAATCTTTAAAACCCAAAACAATATAATTCGTACCACTGCATCATCATGCTTCGTATACTCAATAACTGCTTTTATATTCAACCTTCAGTCACTCTCATGTTGGTATATACAAAGACCTTAAGAACCAATAAATGTTAGCAACACCCCTTCTGAAATATTCTTTACTATTACTTAAATTTATTAAAAATCATACAAAATTGTGGACTTTACTTTTTATACAAAAGGGTGTTGCTGAATTTTTTTCTTAAATATATGACCTATATTTTGCCACATGAACTTAGTTCAATTGATTAAAACACATACATAATATACATTGGCAGTTGAATCACGATGGATCCAAAAGCCAAATGAATTCTAAGTGAGTGCAGTCGAGTGAACCTTTCACTTTTTTCAAAGCTGCTTGTCTGTGTCGCAGCAGAGGTAATGATGGATCTTCACTTTCTTCAGAGAGATGTTCATTTTTATTTTTGCGGGGAGCTCTCTTTGATATAGCTTTCCATTTTGATTCAAATATACTAGCTACAATGATCAAGAAAAACGAAACCAGAATGCTTCAGCTTCTTAGTTAAGAGAAAGTGGCAATACTGAAATCATTAACCAAGCATACACAAAAAGATGTGACAATCTTGCATAGAAACAGTATCCCAGTGAATTCAGTAAAAGATAGCTGGATTATTATGTTGCAAAGAGGGCTTTGATGGATCTTTACTGAGGGGAGAATTCACCGAGGAGACACAACAGTGAAATATGAGTTTAACCATGACATTACTCTCAACCCAAAACTTTAAAATAATAAGTTCATATGTTTTCATTTTTATATAATATTTCACTTTCTTATTTCTCTACAACGTGAGATTTAGACTCACACTTGAAAATTGTTGACTTCAGGTATTGCAAAAGATAAAACAAAAGAGTGGAGGAATTATGTGTCGGTGCAAAAGATAAAAAAACCTCAAATTTCCAATCACCATTAGATTAAAATGGCTATCAAATAGCTAACCTCAAGACAAAGATACATATGGTGCCTAAAAAGAAAACAGATTACAGGGCAATGCAGTAAAAATGAGAAATATAAATCAATACATAAATTTCATCTTATTTCTCATCTCAGCACTCAGTTACATTACATCAGATTACTATAAAGCTAAGAAAATGCCCCATTGGCTAGTAAAACAAATGATTTCATTACAAACAACAGAAATTAATTAGTTTATTGGGCTATTTGCCAATTAGTTAAACTGTTTCTTGTCTGTGTTCTATCTATTTCTTCATCTTATTGTAATTTGTATGCCTTCTTGTAATTTGTAATCTATTTCCTCAGGTAAAGGAATTGGTATTATTCCCAAGTCAGGAAATTGATCACGATAAAAATTTGTGCACAGGAGAGTAAGAAAACCGAAGGTAGTTTCCTGAAAACAACATTTCTGGACTCAAAGAAGGTCCTGTTTTCAACAACAACATAGTTAAGGATAGAGTTCGCATTAGACACAAAAACTACAACACAACTACATCATGTAATTAGCAGGTGGCTTGTCACAAATAGCACCCAACAAACAGAAAACATCGAACCGAAAATATCCTTAAAAAAAATCTACAAGAACATTAAAAAGAAATCATCAATTTTCTGCCTCCATAAAAGTTGAGCCTATAACAACAGAAAAACAATCATGTAGTACCCTGATGTACGTAAAAGAACACAAAAACCAGACATATACCTTCACGTCGGTCTGCAAAACCGCAAATGAGGCATGCACAAATCCAAGGCCTTCCAGCACGGGATGCCTTTGCACCACCGTTAAGTTCCCCGTTGTGCTGCTTCAAACTACATCAATTAAGTAAGAATCAAACGTCTATTATTACTTTAACTTCAGTGTAAATTGCAAACACAATTTCGTAAAATTAAAAAAATTGCAAAATCAGCTAGATCAAAAGAACAAATATTGAATGGGGTGTATGAGAGCTCATTAACGCAAGGATTTTTACATTCGTCAAACTTTAGCTTAACTAGTATCCCAAACTGGAGATTCCTGGGCCAAAAATCCTATGAAATTTTACATTACAGAACAAAGGCATTGTAGTTTACCTCGGAATGCGAAAAACATAGACACGAGGATACAAAAGCACGACACTTTTCACACGTAAATACAAAAAAATAAAAATAAAATCAGCACCCAGAAGACAGAATGAGAAATTAAATCAGATGACAAATTAATCGAAAACTGAAGTTAAAAGAGAGGCATGATTCAGCTGGGAAGATCGGAAAATTGAACTTACCGGCGAGGGAAGTTGTTTGTGATGCCAACATAGGTTTTGATTGGATGGTTGGTGGAAAGGATGAGATAAACACACCATGACTCTGACTCTGGTTTTGGTTTGGCATCGAATTTTAGTTCTGATTTTGTCGGAGAGGACGATTTAGATAATTTAGGGTTTGGATTAGGGCATTTGATGGAACGAAATTGGGTAGACAGCGTTCTCATCATCTACCTCTGTACCGTTGGAGCAGTTACTCGCGTAGCCAGCCATTTCAAACAACAAATATTATAATTCGTTAAATTTACAATAAAACTTTTCGGTGATAAGATTCAGCGGAACTTAAATTATAATTTTAAATTTTAAATTTTAAATTAAGCATACCTTTCTTACAAAATTCAATTCAACTTAATTATATTTTACTGCATCAATTTTATTTAAAAAATATTTAATTGTATCGATTCCGTAAAAAAGAAAAAGTTAAAAATGTTTTTTGTCTCTCAAATTTCAGTAAATCTTGAAATTAGTCCATATTCGAAACCTTATATCAATTTAGTCTTTGATCTTTAAAAAATGTGGATTTAATCATTTTTACCAAATTTTGTTAAATTTATTTTACACTTCAAACGCATTTTATGATAATATTTTAATTAACATTAAAGTAAAAATGCGTCAAACAGTGTAAATAATTCAAATATTATCATAAAATGCAGTTGAAACGTCTTATAAACTTAACAAAATTTGGTTAAAAAAATTAAATTTACATATTTTTTAAGATAAATAACTAAGTTGGTTAAAAATTTTAAAAATGAACTAATTTCAAATTTCATTCAAACTTAAAGGATCCAAATGATATTTAACCCAAAAAAAATGACTTAATTAGAGACCGGTGTTTAATGGTTGCAAAACATCCAACAATGACGATTGATTCTCATTAATAACTAATGTACATGGCACAAACAAATAATAACTAATGTACATTATTTCCTTCATAAGAGGAATGTTGTGCCACAGCTTCGTCATGTCATTGAGATTTAGCTGCTGAATTTCTCAACCTGGAACGAGGATTATCGATGTAAGATCTTATTCTGTCCAAAATGGAGATTCTGGAGCCGAAGAATCTCACCATGGTTGATTTTCTTGAACCTTCTCTCATAAATTCTAACTCCCACACATTACCTTCTTCCTCAGAGACCAAGTCATCAAGCAGTGGCAGTGAGATAGAACCTTGAGACTCCACATTTTTTATCCACCCACGTAGCAAGAAATTTATCACCTACATATCATAGCAACGCTTTAAAGTATTATTTTTCGATATCGGTGTTTGATAAAACACAAGTGAAAGAATTAAAAACAGAAGATATATGATATCTTTATCGTTATCGACCGATTTCTTGCATGGAAGAAATTGTGATGTATGTACCTCAGGAACTTCATCATGAGGACAGTGACCAGCAGGGCTTATTTGATAATATGCAGCTTCAGGAACCTTGCTTTTAACTTGGACTCCCCAGAGTGGCTTTACCCAGGGATCTTCTCTTCCGTACATGAGGCAAATTGGCACATTCATTCTTCCACATCTAAAATGCAAACAAACTCAAAATCATTATTAGGTTGGAACCAAAAATCTAATACCAGTTAGTTACTCAGTTAGAGAAGAAGTAATGTGCACCTGGATAATGATTCATTGAAAGATAACTCTGCTTGAGGAGCACACATGATCGAAGCAAAAGCTGCTGATGCTGCAGGATGCCGTGTGGTTTCTACAATGTGTGAAATTAAACCGTCTACCTTCGTTGAATGGTCTGCATAAACCTGATTCAGTACCTCTGCAATACTTGCAGGATCACTAATTTTCTCCCACCTAAAGAGGAATAAAATCACCTATTTAATCAAACATTTCAGGTTTTAACAATTAAATTTTGTTAAATTTTGTTAGGATAGACTCTAAGGCATGATTCTGGTACCATATTAAGAAGTAAACTTTAAATCTAACTCAACTTACATCGAAAACACGCTAACATGTGTACGAAGCAAAACATAAAATGAAGTGTTACTTACACCAACTCTGTGAGTCTTCTTACACTTGCTGGTAGGGGAAATGTTCCAGCCCAAGGAAAAATATTTGCTAGGCGTGGATTCTTATTTGGATTAGGAAGAAACCCCCAAAAGGGTGTTGCATTAAGAAGTGTGACACCTTTCACTAAATCAGGGTTACGTGCCGCAAAATACAATGCCACATATCCTCCCAGTGAGTTCCCCACAATGTACACTGCTTCACCAATGACCTGCACAAAACCAATTTCATGGTCGATGTCCACAAACAAAGGTACTTCCTTACCGAACTACACCAAATCATCCTATTTTAGTAATAGACTTTAAACCTAATTCAACCTCGTAAAATTGATTTATAAGATAAGATTTACATTCAGTTATACACTATAAGCTTCTCAACCTCTTCTATGAAGTGTCGAACTTGATCATGCCATAAATCAATGGAGTACACAAGATTAGTGGCCCAGGGTTGCGTTTCATCTCCGAAGCCCCATGAAGAACCATTTCCATTTGAAGTAGGATCTTCAAAGGGCAAGGACAATCCTTGGCCTAGAAAATCCAGTGCCCAAACTCTGTTATCACGCCCCAAATCTCTCAGTTGCTTTTCATAATGGAAAGATCCAACACCAAAACCAGGAAGAAAAAGAACAGGTGGAGAATCCACGTTCTCACACCCTGCCTTATCGTAGTGAACGTTGAGTTTAGGCCTCCATTCCCAAAAACAACTACTGATCGGAGCACCACATTCTCCATTTGACCCATCTGGTAAACCTGGAATCACAACATTCGTAGTTGCAGACTCTTCTATCCCTGAAATATCTGTTAAATCCTTTTCACCATTAATCACATACCCCTCGTATCTGTCACTATAAGCCTTGCAATTGATTCTTTTACACCCTTCAGTAACAGTCACAGACCCAACCAAATCTCTTTGCTGCTCCTTGTTTTCATGAAATCTCACTGATCCTCTTCTATAAATGGTGTTGCTATAACAAACTCCACGCTCTCTGAAAATGGGAAACCGTGAATTTGAACATTTTTCATCCGATTTCCTCTGCAAGTTCACCACTTGACAGCATGGTCCAGAGCTATACGAGAGAATTTCCATACCCAGATACTGAATTCTGCAATAATCACCCCCACCAAATGAACTTGTGATGATCATCGTAAAGAAAGGAATAAAAAGGTAGAATTCATAGTTTGGAAGTTAAAATTGTTTTTTTTTTTCATCTATCAAACAAAACCAGTAATGTCTTTAACTGTTTATACAGTGTCTTTAGAAGCATAATCAAGGGATAGAATAGAAGAAAGAGCAAACAGAATTAACCAGAAACACAAGCATGGAATAGGAACACATCAATTTACAATCTTTTTTTCTTTTTTCTTTTCATGCATATTTAATTCGAACGATAATTAAAAAAAGGAAAAAACAGTGACCTACGACAATGTACCCTTTAATTTAATGAAGGAAGTGACATGAGAATCTGCTTCTCTTTTGAAACCTCGCAGGTTTTAAGGAGATTCCGACTTGTTCCTCCTTTCTAGGAAGGTTTTTCTTCCTTCATAAGCCAAGTAGAAAAAAATCTGAACTTTTTGTTTCATATTCTGCGACTTTGAGAAGAAGAAAAATGAATAAAATAGCGCTGGGAGATGCAGATGACAAACGAGAAAGACAACACATGTCAGACAAACTACAGAAAAAACTAAAATGACAACAGTTATATTATACCAGTTATATAATAATTTTTTTATAAATATCATTTTTCGTGGTCTTCATGTTCTTTATTTTTGTTTTATAAAAGTAAAAAAAATATACAAGTTATTCGTACAAAAGTAATTTCTCACGTGGAAACATCGACAGCCACGAACATGGTGAATGCAGATTTCTCTATCCAAATAATATTTAAAAATTATCTGAATGTTTTATGTCAAATTACAGAGTCGTGTATGTTTTTTTTCTTTTTTTAAGAGATATTTTAGCTTCAAACTTGTATGTGATGGTGAAGTGCAGTGATGAGCTCATAGCAACAATCTTTCATTATCAATGGATGAAATTTTATCTGAAGATTTTTCATGTGCTTTCATTGCTTTATTTTAATTTAATTCACGTATTTTACGTAAACGGAATATTTCATAAGAAAAAGAAAAAACGTGCTTCTAGAATAATTTGATTTGGTCTTTCTTTAGGGGGTTTCTTCCCGCAACACCAAGTATTTCTTATGTATTTTCAAAAAAATTTAAAATTTTAAAAATATCCTTTAATCATTTGAGTGAAGTTACGTAATTTATACTATCAAAATTGTTTTTCAGTTGTCAACTTTTGGTGAAAAATATTTATAGAAGTCAAAATATGTAATCAGAAATCGACTTTCGAAAGTCAAAATATATAATTGGAAATCAACTTTCGAAAGTCAAGATATATAACTGGAAGTCGACTTCCAAAAGTCAAAATATATTACTAAAAGTCGACTTTTGGAAGTCAAAATATATTATCGGAAGTCGACTTTTAGAAATAAAAAAATATAAACATCTTTTATCATTGTTTTAATTTTTTTAAATATTTTGTTAAAAATAAAATTATATAGATAGATATTAATATTTTATTTTATTTTTCAAATATATATTAAGAAATATGAAAACATAAAAAATAAATAAAATAAAAAATAAAAAATAAAAAAACAATTAAAATTTAGAAAACATAAACTTTAAATAAAATTAAAAATAGTTAAAACAGAATTAATATTTTTTTAATATAAAGTTTAAGTATTTTTAATGTAATTTATTTCTTAAGCATTTTATATATATATATATATATATATATATATATATATATATATATATATATATATATATATAAAAAAAATAAAAATATATATATATATATATATATAACCTTTTTATATAATGTATTAAAAAATTAAACTAAAAAATAAAATTTAAAACAATATTTTGATTTCTGGAAGTTGACTTCTAGTAATATATTTTTATTTTCGGATTTTGACTTCTAAAAGTCCATTCCGATAATATATTTTAACTTCCGAAAGTCTACGTCCGATTATATATTTTGTCTTATGGAAGTTAACTTTCGGTTATATATTTTGAATTTCGGAAGTCGACATGAAAGTAATTTTGGGGTGTAATGTCCGTGACTTTACTTAAATGGTTAGAGGGTATTTTTGACATTTAAAATCAGTTGGAGGTGTAAAAGAAATTTTGGTGGTGCAGGAAGAAAGGCCCATTTGTTTATAAGAATGATAATGGGCTTCAGCCGCTGCGGACCGGGCCTTAGGCGCAGTACTGCAGAAAAACGTGTCTATTCATTCTTGTGTTCGCTGCACATGCTTAAAGTAAGTAAGTCTGTTTTAGAAACTAATAAAAAAGCAATAGTGATATTAATTTAATTAAAGTGGTAATAATAAATTTGAATATTGAGTCAAAAGAATTACTGGCTAAGAAAAAAAAAAAGAAAAAAAGAAAAAGAGGAAGAAGAATCAGAATCTGAAATATCTTAATTTAAAATGGCGTTGCGTGAGTAACCACTTTACATTTCCCCGTTGGCAGTGATCAAGGTGGTGGTTGAGCATTCGTAACCCGGAACGGAACGGAACGAGATGGTTTTCACGGAGTCTTCTCTTCTCCTTCCGTCCGGTTCGAACAGCAGGAAGAGCACTGTTCCGGAAGACAAATGGGATTTGGCGTACATAGTGTATTTCTCCCTGGGATTCGGTTACCTTCTCCCGTGGAACGCTTTCATCACAGCCGTTGATTACTTCTCCTATCTTTACCCTGACACCAGCGTTGACCGCGTATTCGCCGTCGTTTACATGCTCATCGGCCTCGTCGGAATCTCCCTCATCATCCTCTACCGTCACAGCTCCAACGCCTTTCTCAGAATCAACGTTGGTTTGGTCCTGTTCGTCGTTTCGCTCCTCATCGTTCCCCTAATCGACGCCTTCTACGTTAAGGGTCGTGTCGGAGTCAACGGTGGATTCTACGCCACCGCCTTCGCCGTCGCCCTCTCCGGCGTCGCCGATGCCCTCGTGCAGGGTTCCATTGTCGGCTCCGCCGGCGAGCTGCCGCCGAGGTACACGCAAGCTGTCGTCGCTGGCACCGCCGGTTCTGGTATCCCTCTAATTAATTACCATTATTGGTTCAATTGTTGTGCGTTTTGTACGATATGGTACTGAGTGGGGGATGTGGTATCTATTATTGTTCAATCATAGTACGGTTTCGACCGTTTTCTTCTTTACGGTTAGATAAATAGATGTACTCTGATAACTTCCTGAGCTAACTTCAGGGATTTCACGATGCTTATCATGTGTCGGTGTCAGATTATATGTAGCATATATTCCTACAAACTTGTAGAATTTTAGAAACACCTTAAAAACACCGTCGTCGTAGTCATGGAAATCTTGGATTCTTCAGCTGATTTTCCTTTTGGGGGTGAACATTCTTAAACATTTTATGCCAAGGTTGCCTGGGTGTGTACGAGGTTTAGTACTTATGCATGGGAATCTTGGATTCTTCAGCTGATTTTTCTTTTGGGGGTGAACATTCTTAAACATTTTAAGCCAAGGTTGCCTGGGTGTGTATGAGGTTTAGTACTTATGCCGAGAGTAAAAAGAGAAAACGGTGCCGTGTTGGTGTCTCGAGTCTTCTTTTCCTTGGCATTTATGTTCTTGTAATGGGAAATACACTAAAGAATTATGAAACACTCAAAACAAAGCTTGATTCTGAGTTGAAACTGTGTGGTTAGGCAGTATAAACCACTTGAGCAGATTTCAGTTTTATATGGTTTTTCTATTTCATGGTAAATTTTTTGTACTTAAATCTGTAGCACATTATCAATCTACTGGTTTGGGATTCACACACATATATGCATATATTATTAGAGAAGTTATTGATGTATATTCCTTTGTTTATCGAACTTGGGTGGATAGATGGTTCTCTCTTTTTATTGTGCGTGTTTTCACTTCAGGGGTGCTTGTTTCTGTGCTGAGGGTAATCACGAAAGCTGTTTACCCACAAGATGCCTCTGGTCTACAAAAGAGTGCAAATCTGTACTTCTCTGTATCAATTGTGATTGTGTTCATATGCATGGTTTTATACAACATAGTGCACAAACTTCCTATTATGAAGTATTACAATGAACTTAAGGTTGAGGCGGCCGCAGCAAATGGAGACAGTGGTCCCCCGACAGGAGCTGTGTGGAGGTCGACTTTATGGGATATTGTGGGGAGCATCAAGTGGTATGGATTTGGCATTGTGCTCATATATGCTGTGACTCTGGCAATTTTTCCTGGTTACGTTACTGAGGATGTGCACTCTCAAGTCCTTAAGGATTGGTATCCAATTCTCCTAATTGCTGCCTATAATGTGTTTGATCTGGTTGGCAAGTCTTTGACAGCAGTTTATCTCCTACAGAATACAAAAGTTGCAATAGGTAGTTGCATAGCAAGATTGCTGTTTTTCCCTCTCTTCTTAGGGTGCTTGCATGGTCCCCAATTCTTCCGGACTGAGATTCCTGTGACGATACTAACTTGTCTCTTAGGGCTTACTAATGGCTACCTAACCAGTGTATTGATGATTATGATTCCTAAAGCTGTAAAGTTGCAGCATTCAGAGACTGCAGGGATTGTGAGTGTATTGTTCTTAGTTTTTGGTCTGGCTGCTGGGTCTGTTATTGCTTGGTTTTGGGTCATCTGACCAAGCAATTTGTGTTAATATGGGGACTGTGATGCGTCTTGTGTCTTCTTCCCTCAATCAGAAATCAAAAATTGTAATGAATTAATTTCCTCAATTTGTTTCCAAACAATATGAAAAATTGTAAACTTATCTGTTGATATAATCACACTGCTTTCAATTCTAAACTGCTATTGTCTGTTCCTCCTGTGTTTTTGATAGTTGGTAGATGGATAAACAAAGTAAAGCCTGAGCAAGCACGAATCACTTGGAACTTTTTCTGTTCCTCCATTTACAACAAATGTAAGTTGAGATGCCACTAACTACTAATGATCCTTATAATTGTAGTTACTTTTATGAACTGCAAAGTCTGAATCCGATGATAAACTCGCAGGAAAAAAAAAAAAAATCCTGTAATAGAAACTGAGGGAAGTTTCTTTCCCCTTAGAGGAATGGTTGTAAAATAAATCTTCCATTTTGCCTAGAATAGTCTTACTCTAATATCTTATTTCTCTAGCACTGGTTTTTCTTTTTTCTTCTAGCTTTTGGATGAATTTAGTACAGATAGAATTGGTAGTGGAATATGATATGATAATAAATAGTAAATATCCATGGTCCAATACATGACAACTATTCCAAGATTCAGTCTAACACTACATACTTTATGAAATTTATCCTATAAATAAATATCCTCTTCTGGTTCCCATTTCAGACCAATAATCTGCAAAAGAAACAGTTTGGTTTTGATATTTACTGCATCAACTTCCCATCTCAAACTCTTCATTTTTTTTAGTAAACTCATTATCTACAGTCACAGATGGAGAAAGAAAAGACTAAATTTCTTTTTGGGTTTTCAATTTATTTATTTTTTGAATGTAAGAGATAACATGGATAACAGAAGTTATCTCGAAAGAAAAGGATTTCTAGGAAGTAAATATCTAAATGATGCAAGCAGATGAATTAGGAAAAAATTAATTAGAGGGCCGGCGCATTCATGTTTCAGAAATATTTGTTGAAATTTTTAGTGTTTTTCTTTGAAGGTGTACAAATATGACACAACTGATATGTTGATATGCTAATTTTAAAAATAATAGGATACAATTGCATATTGAAAAATATCTAACTTTTTAAAAAAACATAAAAAATATATGATTATTATTGTGTGAATCCAAATTAAAATCAAATATATTAAATATTTTTAACACAAAAATTAATAAATTATTATCATCATAAAAACATTATTGGTTTATATATTAGATATTTTATTGACAAGATAAAATATCATAAAATATTGAATACGTGTCGGACAAAAATACATAACACAAATTGAAGTATTTATGCATTATATATTTGAAAATAAAATGCATGAGCACTTTTACCAAAGAATGTAGGGAATAGCTAAATAAAAGGAGCATTACTTCGAACCAACCAGAAAGAAATCCAATTTGGAGTACTAACCAAAGGAAAATTTTGAAATGATTCAATGAGATTAGTTTGGAAAAGTGTTTTTCTTTTTAATTTTGGTTATACATGGTCTTATAATCATAAGAAAATGCTTTATTCTAATTACATAATAATCATATTAAATTAAAGTTGACAGTATAAGTAATTAGGAAGAATTAAAATAATAACATACAAAAGTCGCGAGAAATTATGACTTGTAAAAGAATTGTTGAAAACATAAACCAGTATGAAGTACTAAAAATGAGTTTTGTAAAAGGAAAAGGGACTTAAAATGATTTTTTTCTCAAAAAAAGTTACATGAAAACACCTCGTTAGTTTTTGTAGTTAAGTAACAAATAACGTGATAACCACGACTTAACGGTAATATTTAACAGTGACACAACAACATTTAATGAACAAGAAAAAAAATTAAAAGGGTAAAAAATACATTTAAAAACTAAACGAAAAAATATCTACTAAAAATGGAATCAAAAAGATATTTTTCTCTAAATTTTATTTAATAATATTTTTTTAATTGAAACAACCTACCTGATCCAACAAACGTTGTCTAAACCACGTTTGTCATCTGAATGATATCGTTGTACCTGCACAATCTGTTTGTATATTTATGGGTGTCACCAACCATTTGATCTAACACATACTAATAAAATAGCTCTCTTTTAATATATAAAAAATAATAAAATAATAATTATTAAAGTAAACATAAATCGTTTTTATAATTTATTGTAAATATTTTTTATTTATTTTACGAGTCAATTTTTTATCAGAAATAAAGATTTTAGTTAAAAAAAAATATTAGTTATTATTTAAAAGATAAAATTAGTAAGATAATTATTTTAGTTTAAAAATTTATTATTTTAAAATTTTGAATTAATGATATGTTGACTTTTTTTCTTATGAATTTACTCATGTCTTCAGAAAGATAATCTTTCCTATGTTTTTTTTTTTTTAAATCTAACTGTAATATCAAAAGTGTCTAAGATGGAGTCAATTCAACTTTTTATAAACTCGTGATTAGGAATTTAGATTCTCTGTTGGATTATTTTGTACTTTCATAATACATTGACTGCTACTAATTTTAATGTTTAAAATCTATTAAAAAGAATGTTCAGCAAAGAATAACATCCAAAAGACTAGTAGACAATTTAGATTTCGTGATTAGTCTGTTGGTGAGTACATTAATTTTTAATTTTATGTTTTTCAATTTGTTTTTGTTTGTATACCCTTAAAAATATTATTCATGAATCACATAATAACATAATAGTATTAGATGCAATTAATATGCACATGACAACTATTCTAAATTTCAGTCTAACACAACATGCTTCATGAAATTTATCCTATATATAAATAAATATCCTCTTCCGATTCCCAATAATATGCATAAAACAGTTGAAGTTGAGACTAAAAGTAATTAGGAATGATTAAAAATAATAACATACAAAATTTGAGAAATTAAGTAAAAGAATTATTTAAAAACTAAAACCAGTATAAAAAGTATACTAAAAATGATTTTTGTAAAAGGACAAGGGAGGACTCTAAAACAATTTTTTCTCAAAAGAAAAAGTACATGGAACACATTAGGTTTAATGAAAATATTATTTAAAAAATAAACGAAAAAATATCTACAGAAGAAGAAATAGAAAACATTTTTTTTTCTAGATTTTATTTTACAATATATATTAATCAGAAACGATCTTCCTGATCCACCAAACATCGTCTAAACAACGTCTGTTATTTGAAACGATATCTTTTCCCGATAAAAAAATGATATTTTAACCCACTTTTTTTGACCCATTTTTAATCCATTGCTTCAATCACTATTAGATTATCTTTTTTGATTTTTTATAGTGATGTGATGTGATGATCTAATGGTGATTGAAGTGGTGCGTTAAAAGTGAGTCAAAAAAAGTGGATTAAAATATCATTATCCATATCTTTATAGGTGTCACCAACTATTTGTTTGACAGATACACATGAGTTTTACTTCCTCTTATGATAAAAAATAATAAAATTATTATTATAAAAATAAATATAAATAATTTTTATAATTTTATCATAAATATCTTTTATTATAAGTAATTTTTTAGTATAAATAATTATTTTAATTTCAGAAAACAAATTTAAAAAAAAATTGTCAAATAAAAAAATTAGTAAAATAAATATACATTTCAAGAAAATTTCTCATTAACAACTAATTTTAGTAATCGAAAATTAAAATTATTAGTCGTAACCATTTTAGATATTAATTTAGAAAGTAAAAAACTATTAGTTACAAAAATAATCACCGGATCAAAACTCATAATTGTTCGCTAAATTGGACGAGTTTAATTAAAGACTAATTAAGAAAAAAAGTCCTTTGGTAGACAAAAATCTTGAGACTTAATGTTACCAATTCCATTATATAATCACTTAAAAAAAGTTAGATATAGACATTTTAATTATTTTTTAAATAAAATATAGAGTTAAATATGTTTTTAGTACTTAAATTTTGACATGAAATAAGAATTTGTCTTTGTCTAAAAACTTTGATACAATTTTATTTTCAAACTTTAAAAATTAAAATATATAATCTTTTTAACTGAATTATATTAATTTTCTCTTTAACGTGTCAAACAGTGTTTTAGGCCGTTTGAACTGTTTGTATCATTTGACAAGTTTCAACTCAAAAACTAATTTGAAACACCATTTAACATATAAAAAAGTTAACATAATTGGATTAAAAGAATTATGTACATTTTTTTTTAAATTTAAGCACAAAAATATATATCAAAATATAAAATAGAATCGAATTCTAATTTTATGCCTAAGTTAAAGAATTTTGTTCATATTTGACCTTAAATTTTATGTGTCATCACTTATGCAATAAAAATAATTGAAAAGAAGTAGATTCTTATCTTTTTATGCTCAATTTTACCTTATTAATCAATAAATAGTATACCATTCTTAGGAGTGGTTTAGAGAAAAACGAACCTATATATGACATTAAAGCATAATCGTTTATTGAATAATGCTACTGGTTTTATGTACACATTCTACACACTGATTCTTTTTTTTTTTTTTATTTTTTTTTCTTTTTTCCTATAAACTTATCACTTTTATTTTTTATTTTATCTAAATATATATTAAGTATTAATCAAGCTTTTTAGTGTGGATGAGTCATTTTCTTGTTTATTGTTGGGAACCAAAACCTTTATTGTTCATTTCAGTGTACAGTTTTACATGAAAGGGAAATATGATATGATACGATAATGTTGGACATTGGTTCCACAAAAGGACACTCTTTGTTTCTTCTATCCCTTTCAACAAATTGTTTACCTATTTTCCTAGTTTCTTTCCTAGTTAAAATCTAATCTGGAAAATGTTTTCTTAAACTAGACGCACTAGACAACAATTTTTAGAAATATTTTACAAAAAAAGTTAATTTTTATATTGAAAAAAAAATTGATCAGTAAAATATTAAATGTAAGGTGTGTATAAAATTTGGTTGGATATCAAAATAATATTATCCATCCAAATTCCATAAAACTTCATTGATTAAAGAGGTTCAACAACCAGTGACAAGATATGTTTTTTGATGTCTTGATCTTGGATTCCAAAACCATCTCCATTTTGATAAAGGGTATGACCCACACGAGCTGCGTTTATTGCTTGAGTAACAAATGGTTCCATCCAAGAACAAGAAGAAGAAGAAGCAAAACACTTTTCGTTTATCTTCTTCCATGCTTCAAAGATTTTATCTCCGATATGCTTTCTTGCTTTCTCCTCTGAAACACCCTTTTCATTCATATAGCATACGATTGACGAAGCAGCATCACCTCTTTCTCTTTCAGCCTGTTAATTTCATTTTCCACCGTTAACATTCAATACTCATATACAATTTGATTAAATTACGAATAATATATTAAAAGGTTAAATATATTTTTAGTTTCTAAAATTGAACGCGAAATAAAAAATTGTTCTTGTTTCAAACTTTGACACAACACCAATGAGACCTGAGCCCAACTACATAAGAAAATGACATCACTTTCAACTCAAAACCTTAGTACAATGAGTTTATGGATCTTTATATTCTTATATAGTGCTCTACATTCTCTTTTCTAATCAATGTGGAACTTAGACTCACACTTAAATTAAATTTCTAACTGTTAATTTCCCTTTTTGCTTATTAGATGGACATTTAAACTAAAACTTGTTAAAGTGGTGTAAACAACTCAAATGTCATTTTGTCATTTTGAAAAGTGTTTGACAGATAAAAAAATTTAATGCAATTGATTAAAAAGATTATATTTATTCATTTAAAAAAATTGAAGAATTAAACTGTATCAAAAATTTGAAACATAAACAAATTCTAATATCATATAAAAGTTTAGAAACCAAAAAAGATAATTAAGAAGAAGCAAAGATCGAAAATATACCACCATGGTCCCTAAGTCGTTGCAAAGTCTAATCACAAGAGACACATTGTAGACCAAATCCTCGTACGTGTGTAGAAAATGTTCCATGGAATCATTTACTTGATACACTGTACCAAGATATGAGTGCAGTAAAATCACAGGCCCGGAAGATGAAATCCATGCATTGCTTAAATATTCTTGCAACGATGGAATGTATCCTTGGTTGTACCACTTTGCCTCCTCGTACAATGCTTTGAAAAACTCTATCCACTGACCAAGTTGTTATACATAATCATTCGTTATTATATTGCTATAGTACTATTCTGTGTTTGAAAAAACAAATTAAGATAATAATGTTACCGCTTTCTTTAGGTAATGTAACACCAAGTGAAAGTTATCTTCTCCACCAATTTCATAAGCAATTTCGTTTGTGACATCTTTTAGTGCATGGACGCATGTTTTCATGTACGTTGGAAGTTCTTCAAGTTCTGTGTCTGTGTCTTCCCATCTGTGCATATATATTCATCAGATTCTACCAAATTACACTAATTAAACGTATATAAGTAAGCTTAATTAGGTGTAATAATCTTCAGGATTAATTAACAAACCTCTCAAATGCCATTGTGAAGGGCTTCAACTCTTGAAACGAGGCATGTATATCATAAGCATCATCAATGACAAGTACGAAAACTATAACCTTAGTGAGCCATTTTCTGATGGATCTGTACTTTGGCTCAGAAGCAACTCCTGCTGCACACATGAAGCTTTCGACCAACCTGTTCCTCGCAAAGCTCAACTCTTCTTTTATGCCAAGATTCTCCCACCACCTAAAACAAAACATTTAAGATTCTGACCTACCAAGAGATCACGGAAAGATTTAATATCAATTAGACATAAGTCGTACTCACACATAAGAGATTGACACTACTCTTTAACCCAAAACTTTAAGGCATTGAGTCTCTGGACCTTTATTCTTATATAATGCTCAACTTTCTCATTTTAACTCAATGTAAGACTTAGACTCACACTTAACACTTAGATTCCCAACAATCAAAACCGACTATAAACGATAAATATTGTTCACTAGGGATAAAAATTAGGGCTTGCCCCGTCGGGTAGACCCGCAGGCCCGCGAAAAAAACGCGGGGCGGGCTAGGGTAGTGAGCCCGCATGCCCGCGCATAAAATTAAAAAAAAAAGCTTGCACTTATGTATATTAATTACTTTTTTTTATGAACTTTTACATTAACATTTCAAAATCTTGTATAACTGGAAAAGACAACTATTATGTATTTTTTTAATGTGCTAAAATTTAAAGAATAGATTGTGTATGTCATAGTATGAATATGATGAAAATGTTCAATTATCAATTTATCATCTAATTCCCTAAAAGCTTTACTTAATTTTGTGAACTTGTTAAAGTTTTACGATTTTTAAACATTTAAAGTTTTATTATGAAAATTAAAAAATAAAAATAAAAATTAAAACGGACCGGTCCGCAAGCCAAAAAATATGCAGGACGGACCAGTGTTTGCAGCCCGCATAAAATGTGCTGGACAGGACGGGTCAGCCCGTGTTGTGCGGACCTTATGCCGATTGAGCCATCTCGCGTTGCCACCCCTATTGTCCACAATAGACAAATCTACGACCGCTGATACATTTAAGTTTATTCCAAAATATCGGTTTGTTCAAAACTTTACCTCGATAATTCTTTGAGCTCCAGCTGAAGTGTTGCTTGAATCATATTGAAATTTAGTTTAGACAGTTCAAGTAAAACGGGGTTCATATTTTTCTCCTTGCTGTATTGCTTCACGTGCCATTTCACTTCAAACCACTGCACTCTCCAATGGGAGGGAAGCTCCAGGGAGTGGTCCATTCTTTCATCATCTACAGTATCAGAAAGTTGGTCCTTGTTGATGGAACAAAAACTATCCTTCAGAGAATTTATGGCACAAGTTTTTGCCTTATCCAATATCTTTTCTCCTTCCAACCCTAAATGTGAGGCCTCAAGAAGCTCCACAACATCTTTAACATCTCCACCATCTGCACTCATTCTCCTCTTCACTTTACCATTTTTATCTAAGAACTTGCCTAATGTATCTGAGTTTCAATCAGTAAAAAATTACATTGTTAATTATAATTGAAATTAGGAAAATGATTTTTTGACTATTAAATTTGGACAACTTTCTCTTACAATTTTAGGTGGCATCTTCTAAATATGATTCTCCATTTCTCCATTCTCTCATTCTCAATATTCCAAAACCACTTAGAAGATGATACATCATGTTGTAAGAAAAAATTGTCAAAATTTAGTAGTCAAAATATCATTATCCTTAAAACAATGACTGAGTCTGAGAGAGAAAACTGTGTTACCAGGCAAAACTGCATATCCATGATTTCTGAGAAGCCTGAAGCATAATGCAGATACGTGCAGATCTTGTTGTGTATTAAGATTAACATTGCTGGTTTTGACATAGGCAAGTATTGATTCAAGAAAGCCATTGATTTCCTTCTGAAAATGGTTGGCAAGACCTAGTTTTTGGATCCAATCAACCAACTCTAATTGTTTCAAAATATCTGTCTCTTGTGCAAATACACTCTTCACTTCCATCACACGCTTGTTTAACAGCATCACAAATTCTTCCTTCTAATCGTGCAACAAAGTATGAATGATAATAAGCGAAAACCAAACCATGCACGTTGAGCTTATTACTGAAAATGATGAACTTTGTATGAAATTCTGTATCACAGTTTTATTTTTAAAAGACGAATCGAAAGAAGAAAAAAAGAATAGATATCTAAGTTACGTTTGATTTTGATTGATAATACGAGACTTATCGGATATACTGAAAATTCTATATTATATATGTTGACTTGAAATAAGAAAACTAAACGATATATAAAAGGAATATGTAAATTTAAAATTTGAGAAGAAGAAAAAGATCTCACATGATATTTAGTGTGAAGTGACTGCAGAAAGTGGTGTTTCCAAATGTTTGGTTTATAGTTTGCAGATCTACGTGAGTTGTGTGTCACTGAAACAAAATTTTGAGAAGAGACATTGAAGTGTGATTGTTTCATTTTGCAGAAAGTGTTATAATTGCTACTTTCTCCATAACATATAACACCCTTTATATAGGCCACGCATACGTAGTTGAGGTCGTGACATGTTTTATTTGGTCAACAATTAATGCCGACTTTTTTCTTCTGTTAGCTATCGACCCAAGATCTCTCGAGCCACAAATTTCTTTTCATTTATCTTTATTTTATTTTATTTTATTTGTGGTGTGAGTGGTTTCAACGGTGGTTTTTAATTATTGAATTCCTTTATTGGATGTAATTGGGCTGAAATATCAGATATTTAAAAAATACATAATAAATGATTATTCTTTAAATAATATAATTTCGTTAAAGATATTATATATATATATATATATATATATATATATATATATATATATATATATATATATATATATATATATATGTTGTATTCCATTTTATCAGTGGTACTCGGATACTGACTTTTTCTATTACATTCAACACTCACACTTCATAAATTATTATTTTATTGTAATATTTTTTATTATGTTAATATAATATTTTATTATAAAAGTACTGTGTACAAAAGTTAGTGTTAAAGAATAATTTTCCTTATTTTGTTTATGATCTAATATATTAACACTATAAAGACGAATCATTAAAAAAAGTTATCAGTCATTATATATTATTATATACAAATATTTTTTAAATTTTTAGTGGTTTGAGAGTAAGAGAATCTTTTATCATATGGATCTCCTCACTATCTATTTTGAAAATGCAGAATTCTTGCAATTAATTAGTTCTTAAGAACCTAATATTTCCACCTAAAAGGACTTGATCTAACTTATGTATAAAAAATCTGACATTATTATTAATCTAAAATTTTAAGTCAAGTTGCAAGATCTTTTCTTTTGTATATTATTATTAATTATTCATTAATATCATTCATCTTTAATTTTTATTGTTTTTATTCAAATGTAAGACTTTTTCCCTCATAATTTCTTACACAATTCATATTATGGATAGTTCAACTCTTACGTTAAAATTTTTTATATTAGATGAATTTTTTTTTGTAAATTTGTTAAAAAAATTTGTAAAAAAAAACTTTTTCTTATTATTTTTTTTAAGAATCTTAATTAGAAGATAATTCCTTCGTGGATTATTATTTTTTAACAAATTATAAAATTTATAAATATCTTTTATAAAATTTGTTGCGAAATATGTTTTATACAAAATATTTTGTAAAAAAATTGACAGTAATTTTCTGCAATTTTTTTTATATAACAAGATTTGTAAGTATTTCCTGAAAAAAAAAATCAAAACAAAATTGACAAAAAAAAATGAGTTTTTTCAGTAGTGTCCAATTTGATTTATTTCACATTAAATCATAAAATTATAAGGTTGTGTATCCTTCAAAAGATCAGAGGAACTAAAAATGAATACAGTAAAAAGATAAGAGGTTAAGAAAATTTATTCAAAATTTAGTGAATTTCATTATAGATGTATAATTCACTAACAGTGAACACAATTGTTAGGTAATTGCTAAAGAGTAACACATAACCATAGGATAATAAAAAGAAGTTAGATAATTATTTTCTATATAAAATACTTATATATGTGACTTATGTAATGCAGGTAACAACGCTAATTCATAATACTTTTAAGGCTTTTATTTTATGGAGGTCTTTTTTCTCAGGTTCGGTATGTGTCTTTGTATTCTTCTTATGTGAACGTGTGCTATTAGGGACGTCAAAAAATTTGTATATGTAAGTATTCACGGATGAAATTTATAATGGATAGGAAATGAATATTGAAAATAGATATTTGTAGGTAACGAGTATGAATATTTTTTTATACACGTATGTTAATAGGGTGGGTACGGGTATTCTAGTATCCGTACCCGTGGATACTCCTACCCGCTATACTCTAATTTAAATTAAAAAAAAATATTAAAACATTAACACATTGATTTTGAATGAATTATTTTTTATCAGTTGATTTTAAAAAATCTGCATTTATTTGTAAACTGTCATTCAACATTTTTTAAATGAGTTAGTTTCACTTTATTGAAATTTATGCATTATATTTTTATTTGAATTTATGTTTAATTTTTTTTATTAAATATTAAATTTTTCTTTTGTAAATATCCGCAAGTGCGCGTGGATATAGATACGGATACAGAGCGGATATTTATCCAGTGGGTAGGGTACGAGAGAGCTATTACCCATACTCTACCCGCCCCATTAACATCTCTATGTGTTATATATATTTTGATTTGGTGATTTTATTTTGTTTGGATTCAAGGATAGATTTAAGAAAATGAAAAAGAAAGAAACAAAATTGAAAATTGAGATTATATAGATGAAATAAATTTAAGTAAAAAATGTGATCATTAAAATAATATATTTTTAATTTTTATTTTAAATATATTATATTAATTTTTGTTTTAGTATAATAAATAAAATGGTAAATACTAAAAACAATCAAAAAACATATGCCTAATAAATTATTTTTCATACTATAGTTAATTGTGTTTTATTTTTATAACTTTCTCCACTTATGACTAATTACTGCTTTACAAAAAATTTAGGTGTAATAGTAATTTTTGTTTTTATGTTCCTAATAGTGATTTAATATTTTTTTAATTCATATATAGAGAGAGAGTCTAATTTCAAAAGCAAAATAAGAAAAATATGGTATAAACATTAATTATTATTTAGTACAAGAGACCACTTTTTTTAGAAAGTATAAATATTACACTTAATTGTTAATATGATTTGTTTCGCTCTTTATATTGTTTTTGCCTCAATTAAATATTGATATTTGTTAAATGAAGTCGATGTAATCGTTCTATTAAATAGGTGCGGTGATAATATTGTCCGAAAAGTAATCACATATAAGTTTAATAAAAAAAACTTAATTAGTATTTTTTTTTAATTTAGGCTTATAATTTATTTTACTCAATATTACGTGTTCTTTTTCAAATTTAAAATTTTCGTTTTTATATATTGTGAAAATGGACATATGAACCCAATTGTAACTTTTGGATTCATTTTCAAGATCTATGAAAGAAGACATCAACAAAAAAGACAAACAATATTGTCCACATGTAAAAAGTGTAAGAACTCAAATGAATCAGAAAAAAATTGTAGAAACAAAATTGCTATTAATTTCACTAATTTAACAAATATTAAAACTCAATTAAGTTAAAAATATAATTATAAAGAAAAAAAACCAAATATAAGGATAAATTAATGATGAAACTTAAAAATGACATTAAATCAAATATTAATAAAGAAAAAATATTAAATGAGACTAAAAATGCTATTGAATAAAAATTTATTTAAATTTGATGACTTTTTGTATCCAAAGAATTTGGAGGTTATGATACTTTACTTGAGCACAATTGCTTTCAGCGAAAAATACGTGCTGTGCAGAACTTACTACAAAAAAAACAAAACAAAACAAAAAAAGGTCATATTTTTTTAGGTACTAATGTGTTGCGTGTTTCTATGACTAACAACCATGTATTTGTCCGGTTTATCGAACGATGAATGGTTCAGTGAACATTCCACTGATAATGACAACTTAAATTTCTCATGTGCTTAAACAATCATACGTGTTTTTTAGACAAAATTTATACACCGTATCTTTTTAAACAGAAGTTATACACCGTGTTTTTTGTTTGGACCACAGTAATGCACCATGTGTTTTTAGACAAAAGTTATACACCATGTTTTTTTTTTCATCAAAGTGATACAAATGTTTTCTTTTCTGCAAGATATTTCAAAAGGTAGGATGTGACTTATTGTGTAAAATATATATTGTCATACTATTACTACATTCCAAATTAAATTAACAAACTCAATTCAACCATGATGTCATATGTATACATCAATTTTATGCATTTTCAATTTTTGTTGGATTTGAGTGTTAGTAATGATAAAAAAGAATTTATTATAATTTCATTGTTATATTTATTGAATTCATACAATAATATCTTTAATTAAAATTAAATACTTCTTAAGATTATAATGATAAGAAATAAATTTTATATAATTTTAATTTAAATTGTTCTTGATCATGATATTATTGAGGATAAAACATCATTGATCCAGATATATCAATTTGTGTGTAATGGTCTTTATAAGATAAAGGTTAAAAGATATCATTTTTAAATTGCACACATAAATGGTCCTTATAGAGATATGACCATTGAACTGATTCGAAGAAGAATTTTCAAATGGTTAAATATTTACCCTTAAATTATCAATGGAAAGTTCTTTTGAAGAAATATATAATTTTCTTATACTTGAGATTATTATGAATATTAACAAATTATTTATTATACTTTGATATCAAACCTCTAACATTTTATGATGTTAGTTGAATGATTATTGGGTATGATTAAATTCTTGTGGGATTAATGATTAATCAAGAAAGAATTCATTCAACTCTTGGTGAGTTTGAACTCTAAATAAATAAAGACCTTGGTTAGGGTATCATGAATGAAAGAAGAAAGGAGTTTCTTAAGTCATTCACATGTGTTAATTTATTGTATAAGATGGGATAGCTGGTGGAATAATAGGTCAAACAAACAACAAATCTGGTTATGATATATTTAAACTCATGATTGATAATATGTTAAGAAACAGACTTTAAGTTTAACTCAATTCTCACAAAATCGACTTACAACTTACAAAATACATATATACTTTAAATTTATCTTATTTCTAATCGACATGAAATCTAAAACAAATAACCACATAAGAATGGTGTATGTAACAAAACTCGAATGACCATAAAATTTGTTAGCAATAATTATTGATTTATTTTCTTTTAAAATAAATAGTCAATTCAATACATAAATATATCTTTTTATTTTATTTTATTTTTAGCATAATAAAAAATGATAATTTTAGTAAAACACTTTAATTTTATTAATTTATTTTAATTTCATTAATATTTAAAATAATTAAATACGTGTTTTTATCTCTAGTAAGTATTACTTAATTTTAATATGTAATTAAACTTGAATGAAGTTTTTATATATTTTTTATTTTTGTAAAATTAAAATATTACGTATTTTTTAGACGTTGGTTATATTGTTAATTGTTTTAATAAATTTGTATGATATTACTATTGGAAATGAATTTAATTATAAATTCAAACAAAAGTAATAAAATTATTATTTTTATTAAAGTTGTCATTTTATAAAATTTTTTTTAAAAAAATCTAGTTTGAGTTTAAAGGACAATTTTGAAAGCAAATAACTTCAACACGGTCGCCAGCACATACACGTTTATAATGATGAAAATGAGAAGGCTACGGAGAAGAAGTGGTAAATTGGTTGTTACCTAATTTTCTAGAACATTCGTACACCATACATTAGGAGTGCTGTTTTTGTCAACGCATTTTACATTTCTCTCAATTCAAGTCTACTTCGATTTAAAACACTGTAAAAGAAGAAATTAAGATTTTGATTGTTAATTTTGATAAAAAAATATTATCAAGTTATTATAGTACTATTTTCAATTGTGAAAAAGTTATGAAATTTGACTTCCGTAATAACATTTGTAAATAGTTAATTGAAAAATAGAGGAGAGTAAAATAATCATTAAAAAATGTGCCGATATTGAAATTTAAGGATGAATTTTGAATTTAATTCATAACAAGATCTATTGAATAGAGATTTTAATTATAATTGAAATTGATTTATCATATATAATTATTGAGAGGACATTTTAATAATTTAACTAACGTTCTATTTCTATTCAAGCCATTAGTGTGTTTGGGTTCAATGAAATAAGAAATAAAAGAGAAAATTGTTACCAATGATGAGACATTTTGTAACTTCATTGAAAATAATGTTTTTGGCATTAGAAATGAATTTCGATTAAACTTCCTTGATAAACTAATATGATTTCCTATAGAAAAATATTAAATATTTGAAAGTGAATTTTTTTAAAAAAATATGAATATTTACTTGTTGTATTATAAAAACTCAGTGCAAAAATCAATATTAAATTGCGATTAATTTACGTGAAAATATTACATCTCAAGAAACTCTAGAATTTATCATAATTTATTTTTTTACTATATTTTATTATTTTTTATAAATGTATTATATATAAATGTATTAAAACATATAAATATGTATATCTTTTATTATATTTATTAGTCTTTCTCCACAAATCTTTGCATCATTGTATTAAAACATATAAATTGTATTGATTTTCACGTTGAGTTGTATTGATATCCGTAATTTCATCGCAAATTTACGCTCATGAGCGTTAGGGTTATGTCTCTTTCATGTAATTATGGAGTGTACCTAATATTTAAATCTAGAAACATAAATAAATTATAATATTTAACTTTAGGAAAATTATATTTTAGGAAAATTATATTTTCACATCTATTTTTTTAATTTTTAATTTTTATTCTTTGACATAATTTAGTATAAATAATTGATTAGTGTATTATTATTATTATTATTCTTTAAGATATTCAATTATTTACATTAAATTATATAAAAAAATTACAAAATAAAAAGCATAGTACAATTGTCTTTAACTTTATCTTACTATAATTATTGGGGTGTATTGTTATTAATTTTATAGTACTATGATTATGATTATGGGGTGTATTCAAGATGTGACGTGGTGTCCAAGTCCAGGAGAAAAAATCGGAAGTGATAAGTCTTTGAGTTAGTTGGTTCACTTTGACTCTCATGCAATGCAACTTGACAATATAGTCCACAAATATTTAAATTATTAAATGAAATTATATGTTTTTAGTATTAAATAGGAAGATAATATTAAGAAGGAGCAAGGTGATTAGTAATTATTATAAGTATAAGAGTTATTATTAAGATAAATAAATTATAATTAATATTTTTTTAATAATTTTAATAAAAAATTTAATAACCACAAATCTGAAAAATTAATAAATGAATATTATTTTATTTTAAACAAATATTTTATAGGTTACATTTAAATTATGCTTTTTTTATGTTTTTTTACACGATGTATTATAATTGTTAATTAAAAATGACAAAATTAAAAAATAAAAGTTTCAGGCCATATATTTTGCAAAAATGGTTCAAAAATGTTAACCTACATATTTTATACAGGACGGGTCAACCAACTTAGATTTTGCAAATAAAATGAGGGACGTGTCAAAACATGAAACATGGAGTGCTATTTATATTGTTTTTGTTTTTTTAGTTTTTTTTAAATTTGAGCACGTTTAATTGAAATTTTATTATTATTTTTTTTGTGAGGTAACACTAGTGTAAAAAAAAATTATAACATTAGCAACATTTTTGTAAATATTTTGTTAAAATTGACGTCAAACGTCCTTATAATAGTCGTCAAATTCAAATTTTACATCGAACTTATGGTAGTATGACGCCTTTTAACGTCTGGTAACCCTAGGTCTGACGTCCTTAAACGTATGTTTTGAGAGGGTCTGACATTAATTTGCCTTCTAAATTCTCAAAAAGAGTGTCAACTCTCTCATTTTTTTCTTTCTCATTTGTTGGAAACCTCTAAAGTACAACGACAATGACAAACTTGTAGGCGGAAGTTCTTCAACCCATTTCACTTCATCTTGCTATTGTGATGCTCGTTTAGGCTCAAGCTTTCATTCTCCTTTATTACTTTTTGCATTAAGGTTGATTTTTTCATTCACGTGTGTCCTAAAGGTTGCGTTTTTGCATTTTATGTTTTGACTAAATTTTTTCAGGTTTAAGATATTGGTCACAAGTTCAGAGTTGTGAAACTTTAGGGATGAAAAACTTCAAGTGGTCATAACTTCAAATTAGTCACATATTATAAGGGTTTTTTTTTTTTGTAGTATTTTTCACCATTTTTTTCATATAGCTTTATTTGAGGTACTCACAGTACTTAGAAAATTTTGGAAATTTTTGTGACATATTCTTGCATTGTATATTGATTTCCTATTGTTTCAATAAAGAAAAATATTTGCACAAAATTAAAAGAAAAAACCCCACAAATTGACGTTTGTTGTCCTTGCAACAAACGTCAATGGTCTCCCACTATGACAACGAACCTTGAACAGATGTCAAAAGGCAAAAATAACGAATATTAAAAGTCTTTTGTGTGTTGATCAGTGTAAGTGTTGTTTTGTCTAATTATGTTGCTTAATATACATGGTTAAATATGTTTTTGGTTCCTTAACTTTCGGTAAAAATTAAAATTAATCTATTTTCGATACTTGATGACCATTTGGGTTTTTTTACATTGTTTGACACATTTTCACTTCAATGTTAGGTGATAAACATATTTGAAATGTCAAATAAACTAAACAAAATTTAGTTAAAATAAATAGGTTCATACATTTTTTAAGTTGGAAGGTTAAAATAGATCAAAATTGGGTCATTAAAAAATAAAATACCAAAAATATATTTAATCTTATGTTAAAATGAAAAGTTTGTTAGTTGATATAAAATTATAGTATAACAAAAAAACAACACCACTCATGTCATGCTTTTTAGTAACTTCCATAGTGATATCTATAATAACAAAAAGAGATGATTATCCTTGTTATGCAACAAGTGAGTCAAATAGCTAATACAACAAAACAAAAATATCCTGTTAACATAAAAAGTAAATAATATGGACTCTCAATTGAAAAAAAAAAAGTACTAAAGTAAAAATATAATAAGAATCAATTAAAAAATATCAAAATTTGTAAAAATCATAAAATTTAATTAAAATTTTATGATATAACTAAATCATCTTTATTTAATATTCTATTTATATCATATATTTACATGCATAAATCTAGATTACATTTACTTTAATATTTTTTTTTCACATTTCTTATTCATTTGTAAAAAATAATAAGCTATTAGTTTTTATGTTTTTTAATTGATATGTTTGTAATAAGTTTTTATTTATTTATTTTAAGATACTGAAATCTAAGATTAAAAAAGTAAAAAATATTCTAAGTATATATATATATATATATATATATATATATATATATATTTATTTATTTATTCTATCAAATTTGCATATATGCAAATCTGTATATTACAACGTGCATCAAATCCGTTTTTAAAGGCACACGTGTGAAGAACATTAAATCATGAACTCCATTTAAGTAATGGTAGTTTGAATTTTCTTTTCATAATGGCTGCAATGGATAAACAAAGAAAAGATAGGAGGCTAAAATCTCTTCGTACCTTTATCAAATGTTTATATTAGGCATCAGATATCTTAGAATAAAAAAAAATCATTAAACAAATTTCCAAGTAACCTTAAATTTTTCTTTAAATGTTATCATATTTTATTTTCTGTAATCTCGTTATTTTAATGAGTGATACATATTTATTTCTTATATATAAAATAATTAATATAATTTATATTAATTATTAAATCATTAATGACCGTGGACAGATTGTGTCAAGGATTATAAAAAATGAACAAAAGAAAGAAAATGTAATCAAGAAATAGCATTAAGCTAGTTAGGTGTAACTATGATCGATTACATCTATAACTTATTTACAAATTTACAAAAAAAAAAATGTGATCAACAATTCCTTTTTCGGTTTGTTCTACATTAAAGTTTAAGTATAAGGTGAATGAGATAAATAAATATAATTCTTTTAGCAAATGATATAAATTTCAGTTTTGTTTGCATATAGCCAAAGAAATATTCTTTACACATAAAATATAAAAGTCTAATGAGTTTAATATCATACTACTATCTTTTTAAAATAATAATGAGTTTAGCCTAGTAATCTCGCATTCATATTAATAATCCAATCTTTTTTTTTCAAGCTTTCGATTTGTTTTGAGTCTATTATGGATCAGTGGCCCATGAATGAAATCGTCCCCTGAATCTTGGGCCCGGAATTATCTAACTGAACCCAAAAAACAGTTTTCTAACATAACTTTTAATTTGCTAAATAATAAGAAAAGGAGCATTTCTTTTTGCACCTCCTACCTCCTTGTTATCGCTCCCTTGCCGCTATCATTTTCGATGTGGACTAGAAGAATTTTTTTTGATTATATAATCTTTTTTTTTTAAGTTTTGAATTATACAGTCTAAAAACTACTTAAAAAAATTAAATTATATAATTTAGAATAAAATAAATTACACAATTCTGAAATATTTTTTTTTTTTTCAAATTGTGTAATCCAGAAAAATTTTCATAAGAAAAAAACATTCAAATTGCACGATCCATAAGTTTTTTCATGCAAAAAACTATTTCCGTATTATGCAATTTAAAAGATCTTTTTCATGCAAAAAAGTTACTTATACATTGTGCAATTTAAAAAAAATAAATAAATTGCACGTTCTGAAAGTACAAACGTCTTGAGATTATAAATATTTTTCAAAATTGCACAGTCCATAAGTCATTTTTAAAGGTAAAATGAGAATTTTTGTATTTATGAAATGAGGGAAAAAAACGGGGTGCAAAAAAAAATCCTTAAAAGTAAATTTCGAAGTGAGGCCCAAAAAAAATGCAATACACTATTAAAGCCCAATGGACATGTGGAGTCAAAGTGATAGTGTTGCAGTGTATCCATACAAAATATCAGAAGAATATGCTCAAATAATATTCTAATAATTTGATTAACTTCATTAATGAAACAAAAACTTTGTCACTGGCAGCACTTTAAATAATCTTTTATTTTTGGTCAAAAATAAAGATTGTTTGGACAAAAAAAGTGAGTTAGTTGGATTAGACAGAAGACCACCTAATAAGCTGTCATTATCTCTCAAAATGATTTGTAATTAAAGATTTAGCCTCGTATTAGTATTTTATATTAAACCATTCGGGAGTTTTAACATTGATGTTGACGCTTACTTAATCAATAAATAATCGATTGAAAAAATGAAAGAAATGTATTCTTGTTTCTCACCAATTAATATAAAAAACTACACAATCGAAACTATATATCATTAATCATAAACATCTTAAAATAAAATAATAAGTAAAAGAAATTAGTTTTCACAAATGAACAGGACTTTTTATTTATATTTATATAACTTTTTCATATTTATTCGATGTGAAACTTATACTTTTATTTTTAATCTTAAGTGTGACTCCATTTACATCGGTACATCATTTCAAGTAAAACCATTTCAAAACATAAATATTTCTAATTTGTATCATGGTTCATCAAAACTTGTTTGATTATATGTCAAGAAAACTTTCGATACAAAAATCATACAATATCCATGAATCTCTCACTAATACTAAATTTTCAATTCTAAAACCTCTTATCGAAGAAAAATGATGAACAAGTAGAAAAAAAAAAAAACTTAAGACAATAGTGTGACCCCTTTTTATTATGGTTATGTAGTTTGTCATTCTGAACCATCAGTTTTTATACCACTGTTAGATTATATTTTATACGAGGGTTATAATCATTGAAATATTGTGGTTCTATATATATATATATATATATATATATATATATATATGATATTAGTCTTATACATATAAAATATTTTGATATCACTTTTACCTAAGACCCTAAGACAATTATGTTATGAATTTTTATTTTTATATAATATTTAATTTTGTCTATTTTATCCAATACAATACTTTGAATTGTTCTTAAATTATTCTCGACAGAACTCTATTTATAAAATTAACTGAATTGTTAAACCGACTAAAAAACATATATGTAAATAAACATTAAATAGTCTCATAGTAATATTTTTGTGGCAGTTTCTAAAGACAGTGTTTAAGAGAACAAAAGAGGAAATTGGTGAATAAAACAAGAGTGTGGGTTGCAAGTTGCAATAATAAGTCCTTTTTGTTTTGAAGTATTGTATTAAAGAGAGTTGTCGTTGAGGTGTCTGAAAATGGATATTATTTGTAGTCAGAAACGACAAAACTTTGGAAAATGATGTGCACTCACTCAACCAGATACACCCCACGGCATCTTATTCATTCCCCCTTTTTCTCTTTTTCTTTCTCTTTTACCACACAACACTCATTAATTGCATTTACTTGTACCTCATCACTTTTCTTTCATTCTTCTCTCTATTTATTATCTTCTCATTTTTTTCAATATTTTTTCATCATCACCACCACTGTTTTTAATCATCTTTTCAATACTGCAAAAGTGTATATAAGCACCCTCTGTGTATAAATGAATATAAACCTGTATAAAGTGTTGCCATAACTTTTATTAAAGATAAAGTGATAAGAAAAGAATCATAACAATGATTGGTAGAGAGGGAGAGAGAGATGTATAACTTATTTTCAACACTTTATTTTAATTTCTGTTCATATTTTACAGTAATATGATCACAGTGTATGACTAGGAAAAAGCTGCCACCTTTTCAACACTATCTGTGTTATGCAATCAGAAAAGGTGAAAGATAGATATGATGTGCAGAGTGCAATATTGGGATTTTAGTTTTTACTTATTACAAACAGAAAAAGCTTCAAGCAGTACAATATGGAGTTAATACTGGAATAAAGCTAAGTCACCAACCATGTTTAACTCTACTGAATTTAGTTTGTGATAATTAAGGGTAATTTCAACCTTTTTTAATTCTTGTTATAATAATAACACTAATATATTTTTCTGTACTGCGGAAATAAGTGACAAGTAGTAACAAATATGTGCATAAATGTTCCTCCTTCTTTTTCCAGTTTAATTACATTTTTTAGAAGATTATTTTCATCTGTGAAAAAATAAACTCCAAATATTTTTGTACTTAATTCGTTCACATATCGCTTTACATCATCTTTGTTTAAATGTATATCACTTTTCACCTTATTCTTACCTATCATGTGTATGTGGAAAAAATGAATAGCATAAATCATAAAAGAAAGATCTTCTTAATGATTTTAATTCTATTTTGGAGATTTCACGTTGATTAAAGATCATTTAAATAAATATAAATTTTACTTTATAAGTTAAAATTGTAAGTTTGGATTAAAGATTAAAATTTACTTTTTAAAATAGGAATTAAAGTCTATCGTAACAAGATTTGTTGTTTGTTGGGTCTATTGTATTTTTTAGTGGTGAGAGATTTATTGCTTGTTGGATTTATTTTCCACCCATTATTTGACCATCTATTACTATTTCTATATTTCATCCCATGTTCGAGATATATATGTTTTAGTGTGAGAGGTATGTTGTAGAGATCTCACGTCGATTAGAAATAAGACAAACCAATTTTGTAGAGTTGAGTTAGGTTTAAATCCACTCCTTAACACTTTCCGTCTGCATATGCGTTTGAGTAGAACATCAAGATAAACTAATGACTTTGATATTGTTGTTAGAGTTTTTTTTTCCTGAGAATAATTTGGGAAGATTGATTTAAGGTACGAGTTATATGTACAAGAGAGCTGACACTCTTTCAACATAAAACCTTAAAACCTAATGTTTGCAAATTTTGTTTTTTTTTATATACCACTCAACTTTTCGCTTTTATTTAATTTGAAATTTTCAACTCACACTTGATCTTTAACAAAATTTTTTAGTTCATCGACAAATTCCATGAATATGAAGTTATATACTATGATTGGTGTTAGACATTTATAATTAAAAACTTCGAATATATTGCAGCAAAGTTTAAATACAGATCTTCTTGGTGCCGTGATGTTGAGTTCATGTGGCATACATGTGCCAAGAATGGAGCTTTTCATAACTAGCAAATTTAAATCTAAAATGTAGAGAATGTCGTTAGTAGATTCCAACTCATTTGGAAAAGTAACTATAGATACCCCGTATGCATGCATATACCATCATTTGGGTAGTCCAAGTTCAATTTAGGGTTAAGAAAAAGAGATAGTATATGGCAAGTACATTCCAAAAATCAATTACTTGAGATCAAAAAAGGGAAAGAAGAGAGTAACAGAAAGATTTGAATTTGCACTAGTCATTAAGAGCTTATCTCAGACACATGAATATTGAAAAGAAGAAAATAAAGAAAAGATTCAGGGTTTTTGCGCCATGATTGCATCTCTTTAATGTGGTAACAACTACTACAAGTACTACTAATAAAAGAAGTCACTATCTTCACACAAAAAATCAAAAGGGGTAGTGTGAGAGAGTGGTCCCAGAGGAATTGAAACCTTGTGTCTTTTGTTTGATATTGGAAGCAGAATACTTAACATTTTGGCCAAAGTTGGAGACAGATCACATGCAAAAGGAGCGTGCAAGCCACTTCATATATACTGATATGTGTGCAATGCAAAATCAAGGTGATTTTCTGTGTTTTCTTCTAAGCTTTAATTACCTTAAATTAATTCTGCACTACTACCGGGAAACAAAAGCTAACCACCCATTAAACAAACCTCTTGTGCTGCTCCTAAGAGACACAAATTATCTTTGTCCAACCAAGATGTTTCAGTACAAACAGATTAGTTCTGCTAAGGATTTCTTAAGAGTAAGATTTTTCGTTTAAGTTGTTTTGTAATCTTAGTGTTGCTACCACGTCTAATAGTTTTGTATCGTTTAGACATCGAGGTAAAAAACGGTTTAAATATTCTCACTCTCCAAAACACGTTTTAAGAACAAAATCATGATAAAACTCTACGTTTCAGGACAGACAGACAATACTTCAAATATATAGTGTTTAATACTAATAATATTGATAGACGAACTTGAGATCAGAACATTGAACGTGATAGTGATAGTGGTAGGAAGAATTAGTATTGTTCCCTTTATACCATGTTTGAATCACCACAGATACATAATGAGGCAAAGAAAAATTAATTGGAAGTTTATTCATTTTGCTTTATATGTATATATTTTTTGTGGTGTTCTTTGATTCTTCCTAAATTTAGGGGTGGAGGGTCAGTTTTTGCTTTTTAATTTATTAAATTAGGTGGCTAAGTTATCATGCTTTTCTTTTCTTTTTTTTTTCTCTCTCAGGTTGGTGGATTGGCAATTTGTCCTTTGAGATTAAGAGATCACAATGATGAAACATGAAAAATCATTGATTCATTATTGCAGTGTATATTTTATGTTATCATATATTTTTCATTATTTCCACAAGCAAAAGGGTGTTAGAAATAAGCAAAACTCAATATCATGTCAATTCAAAGAAGCATGGAGAAAGAACATTCTTGAGATTAGATGAAGTAACCTTGCATGCAAATCCATTCCCACCTAATAAGAGAAAAACAGTGATGATGGAAGAAACATGACCAGTTTCTTCTTGTTTATCATAAAAGAAAACAATGTAAACATATTCAATACAACACACACATTTTTGTGTAAAACAACATATTTAATGATAACTTACAATAACACTAATTTAGATTCTTTGCTGGTTTTTTTTATTATTTTTCTACTGTGTCTTTATAATATACTGATTATCATTAATTTTGATGTTTTAAAATATATTAAAAGAATATTTAAAGTACCAATATAATATATGTTTAATGCTCAATAAATGACAGCACCCAAAAGATCAGTGAAAAATCTAAACTCTATCCACACGTACTAATACATGATTTAACGTGAATATGGAACAGTTTGGTATCCATTCTCTAAAACATGCAACACATATAGATTATGAAATTACTTCTACAGTATCAGTCAAGAACTTGATATCAATTATATTTTGTTAAAATTACTGTATAAATTGACACATTAATCTGATGATAAATATAAAATAACTATGAACTAGACCAACATGTTAGGTGATTCAGTCAAAGAGTACAATAATTGATTGAAAATGTGGGAAATTATTCAGCAGAGTCGTGAGCTGTCTGTTATATACTATTTTTAAGTGCAGCAAAAATACTTTTAAAAAAGCTATTTGCAGAAGAAAAAACAAAACAGATTGTGTTTATGATTGTACATGGATAAAAAAAATCACCTTTTATAAACTAATATTACCAATAATACATTACTAAGAAGATAATAGTGCATAAATACATTTCAGTTAATATATATAAATTTTTTTTTCTTAACAAATACCCATCTACAAATTATAAGATATATCTCAGCTAGCGGTACCTTTGATTGTAAATTAAAGGATAACTGTATAAATTTATTAATTTATTATTTTAAAACTTTAAAAGCCAAAAACTCCTTTTCTACTTCAGACAAAACAAGCAACTTTTATAAAAGCTATTGTTAAAAAAAACTTTTACTTTTGTAAAAGTGTTTCATGGGTGGGCCTATTCCTAGTGCATAAAGACTGAAATAACAAAAAAAAATAAAAATATCATTAAACATGTATATCACCTGGAAATATTTAGACATCAATGATTTTACTCACACATCATATATTTCTGTTTTCATAATTTTGAAAAACTCTTCAAAATTAAAAAATGTAAAAGCTTTAATCATATATAAAAGTTTTAATTTTTAAACATTATAAAATATGTCAATTAAGTAGTTGAGTGTTTAGATTTGAAGAAGAAAAAAACCCCATCAAAAAAACCTCCTTTTTTTTCTTTCTCCTTGGTTAACATCACACCCACAATCCTAATAAATTACACATACCTTGGATAATCGTAAAGGAAGAACCTTTGAGAATAAAGATGGAAGAAAAACTTGTGGGATATAACATAACCAAACAAACAATTAAGAAATAATTCAAATAGCAAATGATGTATTTGGTTGATATAATCAGAGATAGAGTGAGGGCGTGTCTGATTGGGGTGGCATTGACTCTTCCCAAGGTAAAGAAGACACCATGATCAAGTCAAGGCAAAACCTGAGCGTGTGTTGTTCACTCTCCAATGAACATATATAATAGTCACATAATTGCTTCTGAGACTGAGAGAACCATTGGAGCGTGAAGACCAAACTCTGATAGAGAAATTGGAGCAAACAATGATGAACAACAAACAAAGGGTGTTGTTGAGTTCAGAAAATTGGAAGTAGTAAATAAGTAAATAAATAGCACTGGAATTAGAGAAGCTTGTCAGAGGTTAGAGGCAGGTGAAAGTTTGAACATGCAGCATTTGAAATGAAACAAGAATCTGGATCTGATAGAAGAACCACACAACACAACATAAGATAACATTATTATGGGGCACAAATACCACACACACGCACGGTCTCTCGCGTTTGTTAATGATACCATGGCATGAGAGAGAAAGGGTCCAACACAGAGAAAGTGGGGCAAGGTGAGTGGGGGTGGGAGAGAGAAGAAAATCTTGGCCTAATTGTTGAAGGCTGAGAAAGATAAAAGGGCAAATCAGAAATAGTTCAGCTCTCAACTTCATTGTCCACTCTTGCCCAGAACCCCATAAAAACACACAAGGGGGACTGAGTCAATTGATGTTTTTTCTGCTGCTTCTGTCTGCAACCATGTTATGAACATGGCGGTGGTTTGGCTTTTGGAGTAACTTGACAACCATTGTTGTGTTTGAGGTTGAGGGGTACAACTGCTTTCGAAAACATTAACCAAACCAAGAGAGAGACTTTATTTTCCTTTCATAGGTAAAGTCCTAGTCTTTTCTGCTCATGTCTGCATTTCAATTTTATTTTGGAAAAGGGTAGAGATTTAGAAGTTGGAGGGAGAACAAAAGAAAGAAAAAGAAACGAACTTGTTTGTAAGTTTGTCCTTCTGATGTTTCTGCAACTTTGACACTCATTGCTTCTTTATAGATTCAACTACCATCTTATGTCCATTTGAAAAAAAAAAAATCATTCTTTTTTATCAAAGGTAACTTTTGACACCCTTCTCCGTTAGTCTTCTCCCATTAATCATGCACACGAGAATACTACTTTTAACACTCAACTTTTTTACTCTCCTTTCTTCTCTAACTTACTTTTCTTTGCTTGCAGGAATACGAGAAAGAAAGTCCCTGTATCACCACTCATCTCAAGTTGGTAGGTAGGGCTTGTGTGTGGTTGAGAAAGAAACTTTACTTGGAGAAAGATAGCCACTAGTGAATATAGAGAGAGAGAGAGACTCAACTTGAAAAAGCAGATTTGATTTTTAGGGATAGACTAGTTTCTTTGGAACCATGTAGTAGTAATCCCTTTTGTTCGATCATGGATTGTTACGAAGCTACACGAATTGTGTTCTTAAGGGTCCAAACTTTGGACCCAGAAAATGCTTCCAAAATCATGGGTTTGCTTCTGCTTCAAGACCATGGTGAGAAGGAAATGATTAGATTAGCATTTGGTCCAGAAGCACTTGTTCACTCAGTGATTGTTAAAGCCCGCAAGGAGTTAGGTTTACCTCTGAACTCTCCGCCAACACCCTCCACTCCTCCTTCTCCTTCACCGTTCCTTCCGAGGCAGAACTCTACTTCTTCAAGGCTCAGTGGTATCAACCTCCCTCCAGCTCTCACCATTCCAAACCCTTCTTCTACTTCTTCTTCATGGCCTACTATGTCTGAGCTTCAAACCCCTGATGGTTTGATGAGCCCCAACAATTTGGTTGTTGGCTCTTCTACTTCTTCATCTTCCTTATCCTTTTATGCAAATGGAGGCTCAGATCCAATTGATGACTTCCAACTTGAAGACCAGCTCTCTTTCCTGAATGATGGTTCTGCTCCTGTTCACAAAAACAACCCTGATTTGTTTTACCCTTGTCACTCAGACTTGTCTTCAAGTCCTACTGCAGCTTCTGACCCTACTCTCTTTCCTACCTTCGATTGGGGAGGGTCTCTTCACCGCAGGAGTTGTTCTGTCAATGATGTTTGTTTGGGCTCTGAGGACTCCAATTCCGGATTGGGGTGGAAGCCTTGTCTTTACTTTGCTAGGGGATACTGTAAAAATGGCACTGGTTGCAGGTTCCTTCATGGTGGACTTGGAGATGCTGATGCTGCTGCTGCTGCTCCTGCTGCAATGGTTGGGTCTCCTAGCAAGCTTGAGATGATGGAGCAGTGCCATGAGCTTTTCAGAGCCAAAACTTCACAGCAGCAAAGACTGGCTGCTGCTTCTCAGTTCATGGCCTCTTCTACTTTTCCATACACCCCAAAGGGCGTGAATTTGCTGTTGCAGCAGCAACAAAATGATACTCAAAGGTACGTGGTACTTTCATTTTCATACCATGCAATCATGTGTTTTGATTAGTGCTTTCTTTGTACTAGTTGAGGTGTAGGATTCTTATCATGATTGATAATAATTGCAGAGCTGCAGCTCTGATGATGAGTGAGGATTTGCATAAATTTGGACGATCCAGGCTTGAAAGAAATGATTTTTCTCTGAACAGTCCTGGGATGGTAAACCCAGCTTCCAGGCAGATCTACTTGACTTTCCCAGCAGATAGCACTTTCAGAGAGGAAGATGTTTCAAATTACTTCAGGTTATTGTTGTTTAGCTTTTGCTGGAGTTCCAATGCATAGTGTGACAATGGCAGAAATATTAACCAAGTTTTTTTGTTACGTGTTGAAGCATTTATGGCCCAGTCCAAGACGTGAGGATCCCATACCAGCAGAAGAGAATGTTTGGCTTTGTTACCTTTGTTTATCCTGAGACTGTGAAGCTCATTCTATCTAAAGGAAATCCTCATTTTGTGTGTGATGCTCGAGTGCTTGTTAAGCCTTACAAGGAGAAGGGCAAAGTCCCGGACAAGTACAGGCACCTCTTCTCTCTGATCTTGCGTTATCTTTTTCTTTCTTGTTATCTTGAGTGTTTTTTTAATGTGTTCATGTTTCTTGTGATACTCAGGAAGCAGCAGCAGGTAGATAGAGGAGATTTTTCACCAAGTGGTACTCCTACTGGACTAGATGCTAGAGACCAATTTGATCTTCAACTTGGTATGTTAATGCTTTAGGTTAAACCTTCTACTTTATTATCTTTTCAGATTATGTTTGTCAAATCAAACCTAGTACTGTACTTAACACTTGTATTGTTTTGTATGTTTTCAGGTGGCAGAATGTTCTACAATACTCAAGACATGCTGTGGAGGAGGAAGCTGGAGGAGGAAGCTGATTTGCAGCAAGCTCTTGAGTTACAAAGTAGGAGGCTAATGGGTCTGCAACTTCTTGACGTCAAGAAGCATCACCAGCGTGCACTCTCCACTGGAAGTCCAATTCCTTCCCCAACTCACTCTCTTAACATGTTCAACCAAAATCTTGTTCTTCCTTCCTTTCACAATATTTCCGAGGCCCCAAAGGGTATATATATATCTCTCTCTTTTACATTTGAAATGCAGCTGCTTTTGAATTGAACTTGGTGCTTTTTTTGGGAGTGTTATGAATTTATTGAGATTTGTGCTACTTGGTTCCAGAGAATGGTTTAACTTCTGCTCCACCTAGTACTGCTTCAGTTTCTGCTGGTCAGCAATCTGTCAAAGTTGCTGTTGGCAAGGAAGTGGTGGTGGTGAATGGCGAGAAAGGATTGAATGAAGGCAATGACAAGCAGAAATCTGGTCATGAAGATGTTGATTTGCAAGAATGGTATAAAACTTGCTCTTATCTAGAATAGTTAGAGTGCACCAGAATAGTAAACACCTTTTTGCACCAAACTCTTTTTCAGTCCATGCCAAAAAACAGTGTGCATTTATTCAGGTTTTCCTAATTTCCTGATTTGATGGTCCTATTTTGAATGGTTTATGAATAAATTCAGTTCGGAGCATAATCTCCCTGATAGCCCTTTTGCTTCCCCAACAAAAGCTGCTGGAGACTTGATGGTTTCCTTCTCTAATGGAACTGTTGAGGCCATTGACACAGATGCCTCTGTCACCTCCAAATTTGGTACTAGTGCATTGCTTCCACCAGCATCTGCAATTGACATGGGAACTTTCAAATCCTATAACTGTCAAATACCAAGGTATTGGTGTCATCACATTTTTTTTTCCTGCTTTTCCCATGGCATGAGTTTTCAGTATCCATAAATTTTTGAACTTTTTGTGATATGGGTTTGGATTCAGGTTCCCTTCTGGCCATGGAACTTTTGGGATGTTCCCGGGCACGGGTGGCCCTATTGGCATTTAGTTTCCTGAGTTCAGGTAAAGGTAGTTTGGAAGTTTATGTTGATGATGTTCTGTTGCATGTTGTCTTTAAGGTGGATTGATTTGTTGTTTAGTATATTAAATTTGGATGCTTTGGTTTGGTCTTTTTTATGCAATATTTACAGGAACTGAAAGATGACTAAACAAACCTGGACAAATCAGTTGAAAACCACCACCATCACCACCACCACTACAACCATGGTCATCACCATCAACCATTAATACTATACTTCTTACAACCATACAAAATGCATACGGAAAAAGCAGTTGAGTAAAGAAGGTGGGGCAGGCATTCCCCCTTCTTTTGTTATTAGCATTATTAGCATTATTCCACCATTTTCTTTTTATGGTATCTGTAGTAGTAGTAGTAGTAGTAGCAGCTGAGTGAAACACAGGTTAAAATAACACAGAAAGAATCACCAGAGAGTGAAATGTGTAATAGGAACTCCCAAGCAGTGTAATTTCTTCATGTTATGTAGTAGTGTAGAGTGTTAGTTCTATGTTGTTACAGGTATAATTTGTATAGCTGGAGCATTTCCCAGAGAAAAAACAATGCACAGATGAAGTGGTAAAAGCAAAAAGGCAGAGCTTTATAACTCCAAGGCTGATTCAAAACCCCCCCTCTTGAAGGGTAACTTGAATTTGAAAGCTATAATGAGGAGAGGACTGTACAATTGTTAATCTTAGCTGATTAAAGTTCGAAGTTGAGATTTTTAGCATGGAGGTTATGTTTTTATCAGTTATGCTTGTACTTCTACTTAGTTGTTACACACAGTTATCAAAGAAAGAATCAGAAAGAAGAATGAAAAGTGAGATTTTAGTCTCATTGGTCTATTTGCCTCTCTTGTGTGCTACTTTTATTTTGAAGGAGAATTTGTCTCTTTGTTCTTGCAATTATTTTTGCCTTTCAATTTGTAAATTGGTGGGGTCTGCGTTTTTTTTTTGCCATTATTGGAGAGGAAAGAAGAGGGTCCAGAATGCAGCATCACATGGAGGTTGCTGACACTGCAAGTGGACCACACACATTTATATAATGCCAGGTTGTGTATAGGTCCTACCCACCAGCACCTACCCATGTGAGTGATGCCACTTTTCTTTTTCATCTACCCTTTAATCTGTAATAATAAAATATGTACACCCTTTAGTTTATCTTTCATCACTGGAAAGGACACACATAGATCTAAAAGTAGGGTACATGCCCCACATATGACAAAACTCACCAGTTACTCGAATCTTTAGGGCTCGGTGGCCTTATCAATGTGTGAGACCTTGGTCTTCATTTACTGTGTTTTTTTGTTTGTTTTGCTCCCTTTCAAGTTTTCCACCCCCCCC
>Ga0214544_1000499_pt1 | contig 71861 bp, 39 predicted proteins | sample CNSS3metaG_FD_160074 | JGI IMG/M metagenome (GOLD analysis project Ga0214544, IMG submission 160074) | Root nodule microbial communities from cowpea collected in UCLA plant growth center, Los Angeles, California, USA - CNSS3 | ecosystem: Host-associated > Plants > Roots > Nodule | place: USA... | reverse complement strand
CAAACCACCTTATGTTGTATTTATTTTGAGTTATTTATTGCGATGAAAAGTGAGTGTGTAAGGTGTTTGATGAAACGTTTGGAGCGATTTGGTGAGACAAATTTGTGGGATTAAGCTAAAGGGATGTTGAAGGCCAGTTTATTTTGGCCACGGAGCAAGTTAACTTTTTGTGATTTTACTTTTACATAAAAAGATGAGTATGCGTGTTTGAGCGAATCAGTTTTGGAATAAAATAGAAATGAAGTATGCAATAAAAATGTGTAATAAAGTATTTGTGTTCTGTTTTCTCGTCGCTAGGTTGTTGTAATCATTTGTTAAATATACGTGATAAGTAATTAATTATACCTTGATTTAAAAGGGAGAAATAGTTTGTCTTTGACAGATTCTTCATCTTAGAAAAGGAAATAGAAAAATACAATAATAATAGTAATAAATGAATTGACATATGCTTGATAGGCATGGGACAACGGAGGAATGTGTAGGGTTTGAGGGGCACGCATTGGATCCCTGTTTCTATTTTAGTTTTAATTTCTCTCTCTTGGCCTGCGCACTCTGCAACCAAGTTCACACTCTCAAATAGGATCAACAAAATAAGCAGAAAGAAAAAGCAAGGTTGGTTGATCCACGCCCAAAGACTGAGTGATCGTTATATCTGCTTCCACCTGCGCTTCCCCTGATTCTAAATCCGATTCTCAATTAGGGAAATCCCCACTTTCATTTCTCTGCGAATGGATCCACCTCTATGACCCCATTCACAACTTTTTTCTCTTTTTTTTTGTTATTTTCATCACTTGAGTCTTCAACCAAACCATCATCATCATCATCACCACCCACTCTCTGCAATTCACACACAATTTAACTTTCTCTGCTTCGTTTAGGTTGCTTCACAAAGCTATTTACTCAATTGCTACCAAAACTGACAGCCATTTATATTTTCTATTTTCTATTCTCACCTCCACCAGAAAAACAGTTGAATTTCAACTTATAGTAATTTGCACGTTTCTCTCCATGGCATTTTCTGCTGCAACTCACAAATCTGCCGGAACTCATCCAGGTTTCACACAGTTCTTTCTTACATGACATCCTTTATCACTAATTCTCTGCTGCTTTATTTCTTTTCTGGGGTAAAGTGTGGTTTTATTGTAATAAATGACCTGTGCGATGATTTATTGACAATAAATGTTATGTCGGGAATGGAATTACAAAAAATATATAGCTATTTGTTGTGCTCTTAATCAGCCTGGATTGCTACCCGCTGCTTTCTATGTTTCTGACTCAAAAATTATACTTAATTATTGCTGTAGTAAGTTTTGACTTGTTTAACCCTGCTCTGGATAGTCCTTGAAGTATTGAGAGCCAAGTTTGAGATTGCACCCACTTGTACCTGTTTAATATTTATGTATTCTGGACAGGTAACTATAGATCCTGTAAAAAATATACATGCTGCTAAGTCAAGCTAGCACTTAAAAGGATAGAGCTAGAACTGAGATTATAATGGTATCATCTGCAACTGCAACCTTCTAAACTTTAATGATAGTGTAATACTTCTTATTCTTAGAAACATAAGCGCAGTGTCTTTCTTCACCCTCTCTATTGAAGCTATTTTGTATGTTGTTGCTGGGGAATGAATTTTGAATTTTGCAACAGGCTTGACACATCCAGCTGCTTTTTTGCTTTTGTGATATTATTGTTACCATGCTTTCTGTCGTGAATGACTTTATCTGACTGAACTGTTCGGCAAACGTTATCAATATTGAAAGGTGTTTTGCGTTTAATGTATATTTCAAATTGACTTTATGTTATTGTGTACTTCATGTTTATTTTTAGGGGCAATCAATGATGATTTATACAAGGAGTTGTGGCATGCTTGTGCTGGTCCCCTTGTCACTCTCCCTCATGAAGGGGAGTGAGTTTATTACTTTCCACAAGGTCACATGGAACAGGTATTTTGGTTTAGTATATATTAATTTTAGTCTTACAAATTCCAAATTTGAACTTAGCAAGAAAAATGTATTTGTAAGCCTGGAAAAATATAAAATGTTATCCTTTTTATAGGGATGAAAGTTGGCTTTATAAGGCATTTAATGGGCCATCTTTCTTGTGGTATAAGTTATCATTTATAGATTTCGTTAGTCTATAATGTAAAATAACTAATTTTTGGTAACATGGTATCACATGGTAGTTATTTGTCACAACATTGATTCTGAATGACACTCGGGACATTTGACATGCATACCTATATTATTGTAATGCATATGGCATTTTAATCTGCAGGACAAGCTGCCGTGGCATGGGATCTTAATTTTTGATCTTGAACTGCAGTGACATGCCTGTGTTCCTAGTTTTGAATCATGTACCTTGAGTTTTGGTTGTACCACCCATACTTTCTTTTCTGCATGCAGCATTGCAATTTTCAAGATGCATTGGGTACAAGTTTCGCGGGCATGGGATCTTAATTTTGAACATTAATCATGTCCTCCTACTTTAGAATCATTCTATACCATGGTTTTTGGACGGTCTGATTTAATTATTCTATTTTTCTATGGTTTAAGACTCCGTTGGCAATTGGCATGGATTCATCTTACCAGTATATAACAGTTTTTCTTAGAAGTAATTGTTGGCTAGTGTTAAATTGGTTTGGTCTGTGGTGGGAGAGCCACATTTCCCCGTAATTGGTTGTATGTTTCCAAAACAATGCAGAATTTCTTTTGTGTGTTCCATTCAAATTTTGGGGCCAGTTGAATATTACTATTTCTTTCAAAACTCAACCTAGGTTCATGATTGTGTGTAACAAGGGAAATAAACATGCTAGCCCAAACCACTCAATCCTCCTAAACCTGTCATTCACATTCGAAAATAACCAGAGTAATCACCACAATTCCTCAAAATAAAATTCAATTTTCAAATCCCACGAACCATGAAAATTCACTTCATATATATTCTGTTGGTAACTAACAAGTGATAAACTACAAAATATATGTCCTGTGTAAAGTCCTAATTCAGAATGATGTTTCAATTATGAAAATATTAGTCAAAAAGGCTTCAAAATAAGAGTTTAAAACATAGTTAAATAAATACATAAACATGCTAGAGGACTAAAACCAAGAACTTTATTGAAAGCTTTATTTACAATCAATAACCTTGGTATACTGAAAATTCTTACCTACTATATTAATAGAGAAAAAAAATAACTACACAAATTTGCTTCATTTGTTTTAATAAAATGGTTCTTAATCAAATTATTAGAAATTCAAGTCAAAGTATCTGACTGTTTGAAACTGTTGAAATTATTCAAAGTATAATGGAATCTGTAAAATATTTCACACGGGAGAATTCACTGGATAGAACTAAAGCAGGGTGAATAGACAGCCTGAGTAAACACACATTTGATTGACTAACCGAAAGCCATTTGATTGACGAGCATGAAGCTGGAAACCATAAGCACCTAATGTTTCTCGTACTATAATTGGACCCTGCCAGTTAGATTTTTGATCAAATTATAGGTGCACCAAGACGTAAACAATTAGAGCTTACAGCTGTTCGATAGAGTGCCTTGATGAAGTGTTTTCTCAATTTCAGAACAAAACTTTTTTCTCACAGTGGCAATCGTGTGGAAACAATTTTCAAAGGTATAAATTAATTTATTGAAATGAAATTATTTCAAGAACCTTTTTTTTTTGATGAATCATTCAGCGAGAACACTTTACCTCAAAAAAGCTAATACTTTCAGATTTTCTTTTCATAAGTATAATAATTGTCTCTAAAAATTACTGTAATTGACCTTTCCAATACTGTCAGTAACAGTAAATAATACCAACACTAGCACAAAATTATCATTTTATACCTGACATTAATCACTTTGGTCCCCACCAATGTCAAAGATAGATCATGAATTGTGTATTATCACTAAAAATTTTCACAGTTGAATTGGAGTTTCCTTACACTGTTCAATAACAATAGAAATACCAATGAAACACAAATCAGTGATGTCGCACCTAGTTGCTAATTTGATTCCCTAAATTTTTCAATGGAATGCCTAAATTGACCATCCAACCTGCCATGTATGAAATTGTAATAGTAAATTTATTATCCAAGCTTTTGGGTTTAGTTTACCTCAGAGCAAAACAAGTAACTTTCAAGGATTGGATAGCATGCACTGTTCTCAGTGTACAATCCTAACTTGAATTTTTTTCCCAAAATGAACTTGCAAAAGAGTTATATTTGAATCTTGGAAATTTCAATTTATTCAACAAATTTGCAACTTATGGGTGAGATTTGGTGGCTTTGTTGAACAAAAGGGGAGCAAGAATGAAAGAAAAGAGAACGTGAGGGATAAGAGATATTTGACCTTTGTTTGGAGAAGTTTATTGCTATAAACAAAAAAAATTAACATTTTTCCACAATTCACCTCCTATTTTGGTTTGTGAAATGGTGCACCACATTTAAGTTTTCTTATGTTGCAGCTAATTAGCATCTCTTATGGTGTCATTTTAGCTTTAAATTGTAGTAATTTTGATCCATAATTCCTTACAATTTTTATTTTGGCAGAATTTTGTTGTACTTTTAATGTTTATGTTCTCTTTTTGTCTTGTGTTGTTCTATTTTATAGCTTGAGGCATCGATGTATGAGGGATTGGAGCAGCAGATGCCTTCCTTCAATCTGCCTTCTAAAATATTATGTAAAGTGGTCAATGTTCATCTTCGGGTGAGTTCTGATTTTTTCTGAATAATCTTACCGGATACTCTTCTTATTGAAGTTTGTCACGATTTACATTGACAATGATTTCATTATTGATTGATCTTGGTTATGTAGGCTGAATCCGAAACAGATGAAGTATATGCACAAATAACTTTGCTTCCTGTAGTAGATGTGAGTGTAGTCTTATTCTTTGTTTTATATGATTTATATATCTGCACTCAATTTGTCTCTCAAACCCTTTTTCTAGTCACAAGTAATAACTGTTTTTTTCCATTTGAGTTCTCTTTCCTCTCGTTGTGTATGTCTTATTTTACCCTGCCTTGTTGGTTCAGCAAAGTGAAGTGACGAGCCCTGATGATCCTTTGACTGAATCTCCAAGGGTCAAGATCCATTCATTTTGCAAGACACTTACTGCTTCTGATACCAGTACCCATGGGGGTTTCTCTGTTCTTCGAAGACATGCCGATGATTGTCTGCCTCCATTGGTTAGACTCTTTCCTCCTTTCATGATGCCAAGGGTAAATTTTCTCTTCGTTTCTTTCAGCTGTACTTCTCTTGTAATTTTTGTTTCAGGATATGTCACAGCAACCACCATGGCAAGAATTGGTTGCAACTGATTTACACGGGAATGAATGGCATTTTAGACATATTTTTCGAGGTTAGTAACTTGGTTAATTTGTTTCTTTTCCCCTTTTCTTTCAATCTGTTTTTTCCCATGAACCTGTTATAGAGTGTGATAATTTGACTTTGGACATGTCTCTTTAATGATGTGTCCTTGTTTCCGAACACCGACACTCTTATGATTCATATTGATGAAGTTTCCGATATGATTTGGAAATAAGGGGCAAATCCTATAAGGGTAATTTAAGCATCCGTTTTAACTTGTGGTCATGTGGCCTGTTATGTTTTCTGTGCCAAGGTAATCATCCTCATTAATAGCTGAAGGTACAGCTTGCATGTGCAATAATTTTTGTTATGATTTTGTTTATTGCAGCAAAGGGTTCTATAAGATTAAATTCATGTTTATTTATACTGTCAGTGAGTTCCTGAATGAACTGAGTAATTTCCAGGGCAACCCAAGCGCCACTTACTTACCACTGGGTGGAGTGTCTTTGTCAGTTCCAAAAAATTAGTGGCTGGTGATGCCTTTATATTCTTAAGGCAAGTGATTAACAGCAGAAGCTACTATGCCTCCATTCCTGTGGGGGCAAGTAATAGTGCTTTCTTTTCCCCTCTTGCTTTTGTTCCTTAATGTTGTTTGTGATTTTGGGTGTGGTTTGTGTTGCATGCTATATTCCAGGGGTGAAAATGGAGAGCTGCGAGTTGGGGTTAGGAGGGTGATGAGACAGCAGAGCAATGTGCCTTCTTCTGTTATATCTAGTCACAGTATGCATCTAGGTGTTCTGGCCACTGCATCTCATGCCATTGCAACTGGAACACTGTTTTCTGTGTTTTACAAGCCCAGGTTTTGTATTTAACAACATGAAGTTGGTAGTTTTAGTTGCTCTTTTATTTTTGTTTGTGGTGTCATTGTTCCCCTTTAATAACTTCACATTTTTTATTTGTTTGCTTCTTTTTATGTGAATGATTCTCTTTTTTCTTTTATTGAGTTAACACTTTGTGCTGATTTGTCAATATTTACCTTAGAACAAGCCGGTCAGAGTTTATTGTGAGCGTCAACAAGTATCTGGAAGCTCAGAGTCATAAACTCTCTGTTGGGATGAGATTCAAAATGAGATTTGAGGGTGATGAAATCCCCGAAAGAAGGTGCATGACCCGGCTTGTTTGTATTTGATATTTGGATATTATCACATTATGCTATCTGATAATTTTGCTCTCCCCTTGAATGCAGGTTCAGTGGCACAATTGTAGGTGTTGGAGATAATAAATCATCGGTATGGCCTGATTCCGATTGGCGATCCTTAAAGGTAAAATTTACAAGATGCCTTGTGTGATTTTAAACTTGTGCCCAATATTGTTTATCTTTACCCTTGTTGTTATTTGCACCTCTAACTTCGTCGGACCATCCAATGAATGGAAGAAACATTTAGCTCCAGCATTTCTTTTTTCATATAACCTTGGCTGATTATTGTTCTATTGTTTATATGGTTGAGTTATATGATTCGGACAGATTGATTTGAAATGAAACTCGTTACACTGTCTAAAGAATAGAGTTGCCATAACATTCACTTAGCTGCCAAGGTTTTGTATAAAAGATTGCAATGTGCTGATGCTCCTCCTGATGACTAGAAGTTAAGCATAAAACATCAGCTTTTGGTTCTGTAATTTTATGACCTATAATGATCCTATTTCAGGTACAATGGGACGAACCATCGTCAATTTTGCGCCCTGATAGAGTTTCTTCATGGGAATTGGAGCCACATGTCTCTACCACTCCTGCAAACCCGCAGCCAACACAAAGAAACAAGAGGGCACGGCCTCTTATTGTACCTTCTACAGTGCCCGATTCTTCTTTGCAAGGTGAGTTTGCTGGGCTGGTGTTACACAATTTCATTTTGTCAATTATGCTGTTTATTCTGTTTTTCTACATAATCCTCTTTCTTTGTACACCAGGCATGTGGAAATCTCCCATTGAATCTACAACTTTCTCTTGTGATCCTCAACATAGACGTGGCCTCTATCCATCGCCTAAGTTCAATCCTTCCGCAACTAACTTTATTGGTTTTAGTGGGAATAGCTTTGTGGGACCTCCTTCCAACAAATCAATATATTGGTCTAATAGGATGGAAAATTCCTTGGAATCAATTTCACCTATAGCCCTTAAAGAAGCTGGAGAGAAGAGACAAGACACTGGAAATGGCTGTAGACTCTTTGGGATTCAGCTACTAGAGAATTCTAAAGCAGAAGGAAGTCTACAAACAGTCAATTTGTCTGGAAGGCTGGGTGATGATAGGTTTGTTCCATCTTTAGATGCTGAATCTGATCAGCAGTCTGAGCCATCAAATGCCAATCGATGTGATATTCCTTCAGTAAGTTGTGATGCTGAAAAACCATGCCTGTCTCCACAGGAGTTGCAAAGCAAGCAAATAAGGAGTTGTACGAAGGTAGTATGGATTAGGTGGTTTAGCATTTCTCTTCAACGGTCCAGAAAAAGTGTACTGTTTTTGAGATTATTTATCTATAATGTAATTTCACGTTTTTGTAGGTTCACATGCAAGGAATGGCTGTTGGGAGGGCTGTGGATTTAACACGATTTTGTGGATACGAGGATCTGCTCAGGAAACTAGAAGAGATGTTTGACATCAAGGCTGAGCTGTGTGGGTCCATACAAAAATGGCAGGTTGTCTACACTGATGATGAAGATGATATGATGATGGTTGGAGACGATCCATGGGAGTAAGTTCATTTAACTTGTACATTTTCTTGTCCTGGACATTTTCATGTTTGTAGTTAACAGTATTTGTGCGGTTGTGATGAAACACATGAAAAGAAAGGATAATTTGATTAACAGCATACTTTTCTTCTTGCATTCGGAAACAGAGGGTGAGTAGTTTTGTGTGATTGTGGTATACGAAATTAACATGTCAGCACTTTATCGCAGTGAGTTCTGTAGTGTTGTGAGGAAAATTTTCATCTACACGGCAGAGGTGGTGAAGAAGCTCTCCCCGAAAATAGGGCTTTCAATGAATGAAAAATTGAAAGCAAACAAGCAGGATTGGGAAGAAATAGTCAATCCCGAGGAGCAGTCGTCTAATGTGGGACCCAGTTGCTAGAAATCATAATAAAAATTCCAGCATATTCTAGTTGTTGTATATGCAATAAATGTTGGTATTGTATGGGAATAGAAGATGAAGATGGTGACGATGAATGTGGCCATTGGAAACATGCCTACATAATTCAGACATGCTACTTTCACTTCCACTTCCAGTTGTGTATTGTGCAGCTAGGGTGGGTGGCTGGCACGACATGGTCTTGTTTTTACAGGCAGCATGGATGAATGGAATGCAGAGGGTTGTTGGTTTTATTTTGTTAGGAGATTCTGCTGTCTGTTTGATTTGATCTTGGCCTGTCTTAAATTAAAGATCGTTTTTTCTATAACTTCCAGACCTCTCTTCTCCTTCAGTTGATCATCCACTGGAATTCACTCAATGTGATGCATCTCATTTCTGTATATAGTATTTATTATTGTCTTGGAATTCTATTTGTATGTATCAGACGTGACCCTCTCTTCTCTCTCTAACAGCCCTGCTCAATTTTTTCTGGATTGTTTACTATTTCTGTAACTCCATCTCTTCCTGGATAATGGAAAGGAAAATCATTTTGTCCATCTGTTGTATGATTTTATGAATACACTATCTTGTTTGAGTATTGGCATTATATTACGATGATAATGGGATTAACTGACTCCACGACATTCTTTCATATGACCATGATATTTCGTAAAATAAAATATAAAAATATTAACATAAATATTTCACTAAGACAACGGAGTTCGAGTTATAATGTTAAAGACAAAATAAAAATAAAGAATGACTAAAATAATAATAAAATAAAAAATAAATTAATAGAATTGAGATAAGAAAAGGTAAATATTCATACATCTATACAATTTGATGTGGTGACCATGATAAAAGTTTAAGTAAAAATTGAAAAAAGAAAAGTTTAATTGAGTTTTAAATATTTTATGTATTTAGTTATTATTAAAAAAATGTTTTATTGAATGCGAAAATTACTTTTTAGTTTTATTTAAACTTTATTTTTGTTCTCATTAAGATGATCTAATTATTATTCCTATTTTTTATTTTTAGCTTACTGGTTAATTCGTTTTTCTATTCTTCGATATTAATTTTATTAATAAAAACAACTAATTAATAAAATACTTAAATAAAAATAAAAATAAAAATAAAATTTTAAACACACAAGTTTTAACTAAAACATAATTAAATACATCTAAATTTATAAAATACTAGAAGTTAATTAAAAAAAAATACAGATAGAAAGACAACATGAGAGAATATTTTCTTCTAGAAAAACAAACAGCAGTGAAAACAAAAAAAGTATCAATTAAATATATATTATAATTTATATTAATGGACTCATTTATGTGAGAGATGAGTTACATTCATGAGTAGGCGTTTTAATGTTTTCATTAAAACTGATTTGATTATATATATTATATACTATATAATTATATTATATAATATATATTATATATTACAATTAATACTTTCTTAGTTGTTTCTGAAGTGGCATTTTGAAAGGTTATTGGTTTTTAAAATTTAAAACAATACTAATTATTCATTTGTTATTTATATCATTATCCTTTATCAGTTTATAGAATATATTTATTATGGCAGAAAAGTTGAAAAAGACGAAATAAAAAGTTTATAAACATTTTACTAAAATAAAAAACTAAAGTAATATATAATATATAATTTATTATATAGTTTATAACATCTATAACAAATTATATACGTTTTAAAAGTTATAGAAAAAAATTGTTTATGAAAAAAGAGAGTAGAAGAAAAAGTTAAAAGCAGGGATGGAGACGGAGAAAGTGAAAGAGAGAAAGATGAAGACAGGACGAACAGTGCTGATAACAGGGGTTGGGAAAGGGCTTGGGAGAGCCCTCGCTGTTGAACTCGCCGGTCGAGGTCACACAATAATTGGCTGCTCCCGTTCGCAGCATAATCTTGATTCCCTCCAAACTCAACTCTCTTCCTCCAATCGCAACCACAACCATTTATTTTTCAATACTGACGTTGTTAGTGCTTCCTCAATCACAATCACTCTTTCTGTTTCTCTCTGTCTCTTCCCACTGACAAACACACTTTGATTATTTATTTCAGAGGTCCGACGATGGCGTTCAGCAAATGGCCCGACTTGTAATGGACCAAAAGGCCGTTCCTGACATCATAGGTTCGTAAGCGTAACCCTAATTCCTTTAAGTAATAAGTAATTTTAAATAAATTAGTATGAAATGAGGATGTGGATTTTTTGAACAGTGAATAATGCCGGAACAATCAACAAGAACAACAAGCTATGGGAGGTTCCGGCGGAGGAGTTCGAGGAGGTGATAGATACGAACGTGAAAGGGACTTCGAACGTTTTGCGCCACTTCATTCCTCTGATGATAGCGTTGAAGAATGCGGAAGGCATAATAGTGAATATGTCGTCGGGATGGGGGAGGTCCGGTGCGGCGCTGGTGGCTCCCTACTGCGCCTCCAAGTGGGCCATAGAAGGGCTGAGCAAGTCGGTGGCGAAAGAAGTGGGTCAAGGGATGGCCGTGGTGGCCCTGAATCCAGGTGTTATCAACACCGACATGCTCACCTCGTGTTTTGGTTCTTCCGCCTCTCTCTATCAGTCCCCTCACTCCTGGGCTCTCAAGGCTGCCACCCTCATTCTCAATCTCACCCCTGCCGACAACGGTGCCTCTCTCACTGTCTGACCTCTTCTCTTATTCTTTCAATTTCTTCTTGTATTTCTTCTTTCAAACAAATGTCAAACTTTTACATTATATAATTCATGTTCTTATTTACAACACACTATACCCTCCTTTTTCCTCTCTACACTATTCCTTCCTTGAAAGGTCCAGATTCATGCAAGAGTTTTATGACAAGCTTCACCTGTGCATACACAAAAACTCACCTTTAGGAAATTTATTTTCCAAAGTCTCAAACCTAATCATATTGTTTTTCAAACTACCAAGAAATGTCAGCTTGAAGTATTTTACAACATAGATCTGGCTAGTGCTAAAGCAAGACTAAACAATGACGAGAATCAAAACATAACTCTTTTAAAAATTTATGCATCATACCTGAGATGCTTCACGTTCCAGAAAATCTTGGATGGCTCCCCTAAATTCTTCATCAATAAGGTAATGACAGCTATACGTTGTGACAGGAAGATATCCCCGCTGAATCTTGTGTTCACCCTGGGCTCCTGCCTCTACCTTTCTAAGATTTAGTTCGATGGCTGCTTCGATTGCCTGTCACGTCAGCACCGAGTAAGTAAGTATATATATATATATATATATAAGTAAAACAAAACTTTTTTTTGTTCCTCGAGCTTGCATAGCGATGCCAGGCTGAAAAAGCTTGAACTCAGACAAGTCGAAAGAAGAGGAGAAAAACTCACTTGAACCAAACAATATGCGGAAGAGAGGCCGAATTAGACGTTACATAGAAAAAAAAAATTATCTGCCCACACCCACCAGCAAGCAAAAAGGGAAGCCCATTCCATAAAAAAAAAATATAATCTGATAATACTCACTATTTGTTTTCCAACTATAAAACCAAAACCTGGTAATAGGTAATAGCATTACCTGGTAATAGCATGCTTCAAAATGCAAACTCGGGTAGTAACTTCGTGGCAAACACCCCCATAGGCGCCCAAACAATGTATCTCCTCCAATAAGATTCAGGGCTCCAGCAACTAGCTCATCCCCTTCTTCAGCCACAACTAGTAGTACGTTATCTCCCATTTTCGATCCCAGCTCATGGAAAAATTCCCTTGTCAGGTGAGGAGTCCCCCATCTGTCAATAGACCAACAACAATACTAGCTAGTGACACTTCAACCATTCCCTTGTCATCAAACACTTTTAAAAAAATCAACTCTACAAGGTTCAATTAGGGTAACATACTTGTTATCAGTTGTGTTCCTGTAAAAAGTGTAGAAGGAATCCCAGTGCCTAGCCTTCCAATACAAAAGAAAAAAACAAGTGAGATCGTGAGTAGAGGGAATCACTACTAAAATTTTCCCCAATGAAGTATGCTATTGTAATATCTTTAAGGATACAGCAACTATACAATCATCACAGGGATATATTAAAATGCACACTAGAATTGAATTGCTCTCAAATGTGTAGTTACCAGAGCATCATGATTTACAGAGAGAATGCTCGGATGAACAAATCTTCCAAACCATTTTAAGTGAATATTGGATATTCCAGATAACATTAGTCTCACTCGCTGTTTTGGTGTGGTATGACAATGTCATTAAAATTTTTAATGGTTTGAGCAACTAAAACTTTAGGGGATCATTTGGATCATGTATGCGCTCAGGTCAATTTGCAAATGGATTAAAATTGGTGCGTGTAAGCAGCAAGTTACCCGTAATTGAGCATTACCCCACTTATAATGATGGCAAATATGCTATATTGTAATATTCGAAAATCCTATACTATATATAGGAAAAAGTGTAAGGTGATTTCAATATTCTTCATAATATCATTTTTTCTTATCTTGAGATCGAACAGAATTATGATGTTCTCCATCCTATTTCTAGAAGACATCAATCGGTCACATTTATTTCAACAGAAGGCACTTTATGTAAATGTTGTATGCACCTAAATCTTCAAAAAGTATATAATGTAAAGTACCTTTATTTCATGACCCCGGAGCCGTTTCATAATCAAGTTCTGGGCTGAGATCTGCAGATAAAGAGATCGTAAGATATACGTGACTGAAAAACTAACAGGTCAATGTGCATTGACATCATTTAAAATCCAGAATCATTCGGCTCGTGGTAACCCAAAGAAAAGAAGGCATTTTCGCAGTTCATTCTAATTGCAAAAAAATGTCATCACATTAATAATTGACCTATAGAAATAACAACACAGGACAGTGCTATTGGATAGAATTCTAAAAAAACTAACCACATATCAATAAATTTTTTTATATGAATACCAACCTTTTTACGCTCTTGACGTATATTTTTCCTTTTACTTTGCTTCATGTCTTTCAAGAAGTCATCAAAACTGCAAACATAAAATAACAACAGTATTGGTATAGAGTAGTGATGTTTATGATTAACTCGACAAGTATCTTTACAGAACTATTACAGTGGATCAAAATCACACGTGATAACTCAATGACATCTTGTAAACAGATAAAAAAATTGACAAATGAAGATGGATGATTGGATCCTTGCCACTGTCCAGCATATCTCTGATAAACAATATTATTACTTTAAAAAAATAGATGCAGGCTCCAAGAACAACATAAAACTGCGTAGTTCCATGGATGACTCACTTTTTGTAGTCACGGTTTTTCCAGTGGTACTGCATTCCAATCCTGGGAAGGAAGCCCTTCTGGGTGAGTTTAAGCCACTCATTCTCAGAGGGAAAAGTAACATGTAACGAGGAAAGCTGTGACTGTAAAGAGACAGAAAGAGCTTAATTAGTAAATGCATGTAAAAATAAGAAGCAGGTGGAGAAGTTGGTCATTGATTACATTGACAGTGAGGTCCTTCATTGCAGAGACAACAATGTCAAAGATTTGATCTTTGAAGGAGGTGTTACGAAGCAAGATTCTTGAACCGGTGACAGGGGTGAAGGGCACACAAGATTGTAACTTGGGGTAATATTTGTATCCGTATGAATGGTAAGCATTGGCCCAAGAGTGATCAAAAACAAATTCACCGTAGGAATGTCTGCAAGGGAAGAGAGTGAAGGAAACGACAGAAAAACGAGAAAGGTGAAAGGGTGAAAGGAGAAAGTAAGTGCGTACGTCTTAAGATAGAGAGGGACGACGGCGAGAATGTTGTTGGCCTGATCTTTGGCAACGATGTGGTGTGGCATCCATCCAGTTTCCCTCACGGCGGAGGCAGAGTGCTCCAAGGCGGAGAGAAAGGCGTGGGAGAGGAAAGGATTGAAGCTGTGAGGACCACTCGCATCCACGGCACACGCGTCCCATTCCTTCGCCGGAACGTCCGAGATGGAAGACAACACCGACACTCGAACTGTGTCTGTGTCTGTCAAACTGAAAGTGAATTGGTGTTGATGAGTGGAGGAGAAGGAGAGGGAATTTTTTCTGTTCCCTAATCCCCAATCCCCAAAAAGTGCATTAATTCTGAATCTGAATCTGAATTTCAATCTGAATCTCACTGGAGAAGGTGCCTTCCTCAGAAAGAAAGAAGAAGAAGGACTGCATGTATAGCACCTCACACTGCCTCCCACACCGGCCATTCCCACTTCTCCGGAACAACTCTCCCCTCCTCCAATAATCGGATAATATATATTTTTTATTATTAATTCAATATTTTCTTATTTCAATTTTGTGTTTTTCTATAACACAAAACATCAATTTTTGGATTGATCACCACTCACAGACAAACCATGATAATTAATGATAGGGGATATTATAAACTATAATGTTACAGTCTTCTTCATTTTTTCTTATCTTGCTTCTGTTATACGATTATTTATTACATCTACACTTCTCTCAGTAAAAATTGAAATATAATCTGCTGTATGTTTTATTATGAGTAAGAAAAATTATATTATCTTGTTTTAAAAAATTGAGATCAAAGTGAAAGTATTTAAAATATTTGAAGGAAATTGAAAAAATCACTACTGTAATAAAATAGAATTCTTAAACAAAGAATAATAAAATTTACCTATCTTAGAAACGATTCGTATGTGGTATGTTGAGTTTGCGGTGAAAGGACTCTAAGGATTTCGTACAATTTCGCACAATGTTGTTATTAAGCAATACAAGGAACTTTTTCGAGGAAATACTAGATATTTATCTTTTCTAACTTTCGGTTCATCAAAATAAATGTTCTTCTCTCTACATAATAATTCAAGCCAATTAAATGAATGTTAACCAGATATTTTAGTCTAAATATTCCAACAAATAGTAGAATAATATGGATAGTAAATATTTGAACTTATTATTTTATTGCTTCCATCCGAATGAATTAATGGTAATGTGAAAATATAATCGCCTCATTTGAATTTATAGAAAAGTAAAATTTATATGTAACACAAATAATAAAACCTGAATATATTAATATTATAATTGCTTATGTAAGTAGAATGCATCATTCACGCACGGATATATGTACTTTGTTTTAAATATTTTGTCTGTAAATTATTTGTTGTGATAGTGTTATATTTCTATCTTCATGAGTACTTTAAATTTTTTTTTAGTTAGGTTTAAAAACTGCAATATATAATTAATTATGTGAGAATATTAAGAAATTTCAATTTTAGATACCTTGTATATTATCTTCGCATAACATATAAATATTGGAAATTTTCATATTTGAAAGATAATTCAGAATCAAAATTTGTGACATAAATATTTTATTATTAATATTTTTTTCTGTATTGAATATAATATAAATAATTTTTTTTAAATCATTGACTTGTAAGCTTGTCGAAAAATTTAAAAACTTTACCTATTTAACATAATAATTTGTGGTTGAAAATAAGATTTTAAAATAAAGGAATCAAATTTATAAATATGAATGAAAGATTCTTATACTTTTCAAAACACATTTTTATCTTTTTAATAGAAATTATACATGATTTTTATATCTATAATATATATCTAAGCAGGATTTAAGGTTTTGTATGTTTTATTAAATTTGTTTTCAATTTTTAAAAAATGGAGGAATGATTTACAACGAAATGTGCGAAGAACCATTTGATTTTGAATTTCACTTTTTAAACTTTAGTTTGTTTTATTTATTTGAAAAAAATTAAATATATATATTCTTTCTAATTTTAAATTAATTTTATTTTTATTTTAATTTATACACTTTTTTTCTATGATTCATCCATTAAAATACTAATGTTAATTCATATAATTTGAAAATAAATAATAATAAAAAAAGAAAATTTAGGAGATCAAACATATAAATAATCTTTGTAGACATAAAAATATTTGCTTTTTTTTGTTGATAATTTTTTCAATTGTCAACTTCCATTATCATCATAATATCATTTTTTTTAAGCTGCATCGAATGCCTACCCAGGTATGGTATCTTCCTGATATCATGAGAAATTGTGGCAACATGAGACCTCATGAATCTAAGAGCATTACTATCGAGACAAAAGAAATAAATTTATTTCCCTCATCATAAAGAAACATGTTTATATAATCTAATACAAGATAGAACTAGCTTAATGAGAACCTAGTACAGTTAAACATGGGACAGGATAAATAAAATACACAACACAAAGATAATTTTCTTCTAATTTTGAAGATATTATACCTGAGGTTTGTGGTTGATATGGGCGAGACTTGTGCATGTCGACAACACAATCTCAGCGCCTAGTCCTCCACGCACCAGATTCTGCTGTTTTTTTAGTCTCCATATTCCTGATAGAAATTGCAACTATATATATGGAACAAACTTGGTTTCGTACAACTATGCTATCCCGAGTAAATTTATATTTGAGCATTAGACAATTGCCATAACACAGAAAATATGAACTATGTTATACTTTTTTATATAAATTATTCGAAAGAGTTAAACAATTTTTAAAACATTCACGACCAGTTATACCACTGGGCACTTTTCGGCCATCACATGATGTGTTATTCCGTCGCCTCAGGATTTGCCCACTCCAAAGTTGCTTTCGGGATTTTTCAATTTGGAAGGGTCTAAACTTGATTTCAATAACCACAAGCTTTATTTATCATATAATAATACCAACGAGAAATTATTAGCGTTTAATAAAGTATGCGGAAAAACAAAAAGGCATTGATAATAAATGCTGATAATCACATTGGATACAAAACAATTACATTTGTAAGAGGAAAAAGAATGTGGGGAAGACACAAAATTATCTCACCCAACAATGCCCCCACATACCCAGTAGGGACTAAAATTGGACACATACTGCGTATGACCGTAAGATGAATGAGAAGTGAATACTTTACTTATCTACAAAACTATAGCATTCCGACTAAATGCTCTAAAAGGAGGTGGGACAGTCTCGTTATAAGTAGAAAAAACTGAAAGCGCAAGAATGCATATTTTTTATCAAAACCAGTCGTTGCTTTATCTAATATCTTGATCCAGATGGCGGAGGAGCAGGAGGCAGCCGAGTTGGTGTCCTGCGACTATTAGAATTGGAGGCTGAGCTCACATCACCATTCTGGGATGGGTCACTGTAACGTCTACTATGACCACCAGCACCATACCTAGATGATAAGTCGCTTGGACCATTGGCAGCAGCATCAAAGGCAGACCTCCAATCATCACCTGACGAGGGTCCAGAGCTTCTTGGGCTGCTTTCTGCATAATTGTTTTTCCAAAATTATATAAAAAATCAACAAAATAAGTCTACATCTTAACTGGTTCATTATGTTCGAGGAGAGTTACAACAAAATTTATATGCATAATCTAATCATATTCTTTCTTCAACAAAAGCTAAAGGTCTTCTGAAACAGCTAGCAAACCAGCTAAGCTTTCATGGAAAGTAAGTCAAATGTGAAGACATTACCTGCTGCACCCCCTCTGTCGGACCAATTGGATGCTGCAGCCGCTCTATTGTCATGGACACCAAGCTGCCTAGTGAGTTTTGAAAGAAGGGAAGACTGTTTCTGAATTCGTTCCCTTTTGCCCTTGGCATTGCGGTCTTCCTGGAGCAGCTCCTCAATTTTTGCAGAGCTTTGGGCGCTGCGAACCAAAACATTAATACTACACTTAATTTTCACTTCCAAATGGTTCCATTCCATAATAGAAAATTGTAATAATTGAATTGTTCAAGTTTAAATGAATAGAATCAAAGATTCAAGTATTATTATTTATCGCAAACAAGAGTTATTAGACAGAAGAGGGAAAGAACTACTAGGGATAGGTTAAGATCACAAAGAAGTCCTACTAAAGAGAAAAGTCAAGCAAAAAGAATGAACTTACAATGGCAACTTCATAAACTTAATCTACTTGTGTACCAAACCCAAAGTGTCTGTGTTGATCTCCAAGACATTGAAAAACACAAAAATCCACAGGAGCATTCACATTATGACCAAATTCACTCATATGTGGTTGAATATACTAAGTAGATTAATATAACCTTAGGTTGCACGAATATTAATATTGACCAAAGTGAATACAGGTTGAATGTCAGTACATAACATCGTATCCACTAAGATCCAACACACTCAATAGTCATCCAGTAATATGATGAGAAACGACAGCACTTACCTGATGGAACTGTATAACTGGTTGAGCATGTCTTCCTTGGCTTTCTCTACTTGGCAAAGAACAACTGCCTGCTTAGAGCGAGTGAAATGATCTTACAAACAGCGCCAAATCTGAAGAGAAAATTGTGGCAGTTGACAAAAAGAAACTCACTTTTGGGACATTAGCAGCAAGGCTGTTAAGAACAGCTTCAACATAACCGCGTACTTCTTGAGACATCCATCTGAGCTCCTCTTCAGGATCTGCAGGTTTTCTAGCCATCGTATCCTACAAAAGATTTTGAAACATCAAAATACAAAAATGACCTCTATTCTAGACGGACTGTAAATTGGTTAGTGTTTGTAACTTCTAAAAAAATCTAACAGCAATAAGTAAAGGACTCCATGCTAAGTTCCAAAACGTCATAATTCATTTCTATATAAATATTTTCACCACCAGAAGAAGGATGATATTTGTTAAACTATAATGATGAAGAGTTAAAATTATGTGTTTTTGTGACAGCAAGAGTGGTTTATCTATCTTGAGAAAAAGAAATCAATACAATAAATAAATGAGATTTAATATGTTCTAATAATAAAGATAAGATCCTATAATAATAAGATATGATCTTGATGTTTCTGATTATAAACATCTGATCCTAAAAACTGTAATCATAAAGGTATGATTCTTATTTATCTAACTATAATACTGTTAAAGGAAACTTTTTGTATTTAACAAATTTATCCCAAACAAACCAACAAATTTCTGAGACCCAATCACGGGAGAAGAAACGAAATTTAAGTGGTTAATTGGTCAATTAAATGAATTTTGGAAAAGTTGGTTGCCAGTGTCTCAGAAAGGGCTACTACCTATGGGGTGAGGTGAATAACCAGAAAATTAATGGTGTGTTTATTTGGAAAGTAGGAAGTGGAAAGATAACAGATAGAAACTTACAAGAGAACCATCAGAAAGACTTTGCCGCATAGGAAAACCCGGTTCCCCAATGACTGGACCTCCTTTAGCCTGTGCAACACTTCTTAGCTTGTTAATCCACTCAACCTTATCTGCCATGCTCTCAGCTTTTAACAAAACTGCACTTTCAGCTGCAAAATGTATGTTTTAATATTGTCAGTTGTCACAGTTGAGGTTTAATCAGATCTGGTGAAGAATTCTTAAAGTGGAACACGTGTGGGAGGATGCAAAAATTAGAACAAGAGAGATTACCTTTCATAACAGTCTTATATGGGACCTTGTTTGTTATTTTGAAAACAAGGTTCGATGCTTTTCCAGAATCAGGTCCATTGGACTTTTTATCCTTGGAACTCTTTGTGGAGACTTCATCATCATCAGAAATGTCGTCAATAATGCATTCCTGATCAGCACAACCAAAAAATAAAACAAGTCATTATTCCGGTCAACTTCAAATTCTGTTTGAACAAAGCATTATGTTGTGTCTGAACCATTGATTATATGTCTCAGGAAAGATATTTAAGACTTCATCACAAAGGAGACAATATCCATGAGAACATCAAAGGGGGGAGGGGGTTTCACGGATTAGGGCTTTGAAGGATATTTTGAAAGACTTAATTTTATAAAAAAAAAAAAAAAAAAAAAAAAAAAAAAAAAAAAAAAAAAAAAAAAAAAAAAAAAAAAAACCAAAGGAAATTAAATCAATACTTTGTGATATTCAATTAGAATAATTAAGCCTTTTCAAGAAAGAAAATGAAATCAAGTGGTATCCAATTAAGATATGTTACAACGGATAAAAAATCTATTGATAATAAAAAATATACAAAATTTAAAAAAAAAATATTTTTCAATACAGATTTTGATTGATTTTATGTGATTTCTTAATAAGGATGTATACTTATCACATCCATCAAACAATCCCACTGGAACTCTTGACACCTCCAGACTCTTTCTTTTTCTTCTTGCTGTTGGACTTTTCTTTCTTCCATTACAATTCATTCGCTCTTGTTAAAGATGGTAGAGACATTCATATGTACTTGGTACTTTTCTTATGACATCCCCCAATGAACCAATTAAGATTTTGAACCCAGTAGCATGCACCAGAAGATGCTAACACATATCTGACTAGTATAAGATTGAAAAATTTGCATTGTAAGATTGAAAAATTTGCATTGGTTTTACTTTTTGAATCCAAGTTTTATCAGTTAATTTATGATTTTTCATCGCCTCTTGTAATTTTGGATGTTTTATAAAAAAAAATTAAAAAAAAATATGGAGTTCTTTCAAATCTTTGTAAATGTATTAGCTTTTTCAAATATTGTAAATTCTTACCATATAAATCCATTAAAATCTAAAGTACAAAACCTTAATCATAAAAGTCTTTCGAAAATATCTTATAAGTCAACAATTTCAAAATTATCTTAAGTCAACAATTTTACATGGTCTTTTAAAATCATAATCCAATATCCCTTAAATCATAAATACTGTATGGCACTTTAATTTTGTAACTGATTACACAGAGGTTTTTTGCCCGTGTTTTTCCTCCAGTATCCCAGAAAGAGTTTATTGAAGTTCATAAGCTTTCTAACATAACTTCAAGAAATCAACCAAAAAGTTCATACCTCCAATGTAATTACTCCCCGGAAATGTCTCTCTTCTTGTTTTTTGGTGTATCCAAGCTGGCAATATAAGTATAGTTAAATCTCAGCACATGCTCAGAAAGATGTAGTTTGTACTCCCATTTCATAGCATAAGCACCAATATCAAAAGGACCTCCAAATACAACTTACAAAAGTTGAGACTGAATACAAATTCTTACATAGTGGATCTAGGTCTAATTCATTCCTATAAAACTGACTTCTAAGACGAGGATCGCGTCCATTTATATACTATATTTTAGCACTACATCTAGTTGATTTGGGATTTGGATTTTTCCCAATACACCCACTCACATCTAATACAATTTTTCAAAACAGATCTAGGTTTAATACAATCCTACAAACCCGGTTTATAAGGTAGAGATTGTTCCCACTTATGCACTATATTTTTTGCATTATCTCTAATTGACGTGGGTTTGAGTTTTTCCCAATACAAAAATATGAGAACTTCTCGCTCATAATAACAGATAGAATGCCTGGTAAGTTTTAATAATTAAAATGAAGGTCTCGCTAATCATAACATAAATGGGCCATATTCCATCATATTACACAAATGCTTAAGAATTTGTAAACTAACTCGACTACTAGAAATGTCGAGAACCAAGAAGTACACTAATAGTTTCCACTAAATATCATTTTCAATTTCACCAAAGAAGCTTTTATCCATATGAAACACTTCTGTGCAGCTACAGCTTAAAAGGCTTCTAAGCTCAGATATTTAAACCAGAATGTCCAGAGAAGTTTTGAACCGTGTAGTTCAGCAACAAAAGAGACAATTTACTAACCTTGCCAGTCTTTTCATTTAAAACAAACCATCGTCTGCTCCAACCACCTTTTCCGCTATTTTTCAACATATATCCTGCATCGAGAGTTGAAATCAATTCAAAGTAAACTAAGAAACATTCAATTCCTTACTTTGGTGAGAGGAAAAAGATGAAAGATAGAACACTCAAAAAGGTACAGAAACTGTTGTTGTCCTTGGATAATAATAGATAACTACCGTGGAAATTGCATTAAAAGCTTAACATTTGTTGATATCCACAGCAACCACTAGGCAGAGTTAACTATACAGTTCAAAATGTCATTGTAATCTCTAATGACTTAATTGGAAAGCATAACAAGATAATAATGTTTCTCTATTCATTATTTATAATGTTGGGGGGGAATGGAAAATAATCCTTAATTTTTTTTTCTCTTTAGGGAGGCTGTCTTTTCAAATGATTGTGTTATGTACTATCTGTGCACCATCAATTTAGTGATTAAACAATCAGCTACAAGCAAGATGCGCCAAGCAATGTCTGTCAATATACAACTGCTGCAAATCCTATTGGATACCGAGGGTGACTGCTGAGAAAATTGAGGTAATTATTGAGTGAAGCAAATACTGAAGCTCTGGATCTAAAATAGGAAAAAAGGAAGCCAGAAATTTAATACTCCAAGGATTGTGCACGGCATGAGACACAGCAGAGAGACTTGTTGACATTAGACTTGGAATACAAATTTTGGGATGAATAATAAAAACCTGCTGTTATCTCCCCTTCGGGCCCAGCAGTCTTCAAGCCAGATGCCTCTTGTGTATCCTTGTCTTGCTGACTAGATTTCTCTTTCAGTGATTTTAAATTTCCCCCACTTTGTTGACTTGTTTGAGGACTAGTTGCCTAGAAAACAAAACAGAACATACACCTAGTATATATAAAGCCAAAATTTAAACAAATGAATAGTGTGTAACAAATTCAAGTATGTACATTTTAAACTTTATTCCTTACCCTATTTAGAATTGATTGTTCTGCATCAAGTCCCTTCTTGGATGACCGGTTCTTTAGCTCCTCTTCTCTGCGCTGCCTTTCCATTCTAGTGAAATTAGTTGAAAGTATTAGATCATATAAAATTAATTCTAAACAGCAGCAGTCAAACAGTTACAGTTGTATTTATGTGTATACAATATAAGGTTGAGAAATAGATGATATTGAATTTGAACAAGGTGACAATCAATTTCTATGTCTTTAGTCGTTTCATGGAACACAGGATTGTGATAAACTCCAAAAGATTTCACCAAATGGGACCAGAACGAAGAACAAATGACAAAAATGGGCTCAAAGTGCTCCGCCGAGTCGATCCATTGTGGTCTGGAAAGATTCCAACAACTAGAATGTCGTGCATGAGACACACACACCTAGGGAAGCTGCAACTGATACGGGTGTCAGCTAGAATTAGGATGTGCGCCATCGAGGTGGGGTAGTGCTCCTTGAAGCACACCAGAACCAAGTGTCGGAGGACGAAACTCTGCGCCGAACAACACAGCTAATGACTAGATGACAAATCCTTTGTTGGACAGAGATTGGGCCCGCTCTAATACCAACTTGAGAAAATTATAAAAGAATAGATAATGAATTTGTGAGTGCTTCATCACTCCTCATATGTTGTCATTAATATTAGTAGAATTCTGATACAGAGCAAAGACCAAACTATCCTAATTAAATCAATGGTGGTGATTCTTCTGACTTTCAAATTTATCCTAAGTCTGATGAATGAAAAACAAGTTAGTGCTCCAGTTAACCACATGAAGATTACAAATTCATATATTATAAAAAATAAATTAAATGTGTCAAGTATTGAACATACCGCCTCTGCACTAAACGGATAAAATGTTGAGGTGGAACAAATGCACGCTCCATATCAACTAGTGCAACAACCATCTTTTTGGATTCATCTTTAAATGTCTCAAGGGCTGAAGTTGCAATTACGACAATCTGAAAGTTGTACAAAATGAGCTAGATAATTTCTAAAAATCAAACCAAGCTATGTATGAATTACTGCCCAGAATTTTTACCTCTTTCTTGAATGGAGGATATCTTCCAAGACCAGGTGTTGCATTTGCAGAAGCAGAAACAAGATCCACAAGCACACGATGTACCTAACATGAGAAGAGAGAAAGAAAGATTTTATTTTCTGAATTTTCTCTAGCATACCACTTAGTTGATGATCTATCTATAACAATGATTACATAGATAGCAAATAATTACTACTATTTTAAAAAGAACAATTAAAATATCACTATTTCCTAAGATACATTGAACTGAAGAATAATGATCATTGAATAGCTCTTATTTCCACACCTAATTTGGTTCTGGTCACACTTTCTTACAAAGAAGGTCAAGAAAAACACCAATTGCAACATTGCAGTGTTCACGAGATGATATCAATAGCAAAGCAAAAACCTTGTAACTAGTCAATCTCTAGAAGAGTAAAGCTTAAGATAAATTAAATGCATGAGGCATCAGAAAGATACTTGCTGCCCCCATAAGAAATTCACAAGCAGTTGGGATCTTCTAATCAGTGGGAAAACAATCAATACATGATGACATGCCATGATATAAATAGTTTTATTACCCAAAAATGTTCCAAAGGTGCATCAGTGGTGCAAAGGAAAAAAAAGGACTATTAAAAGGTGTTTGGCAAACTTGAGAATTGGTTTAGAGCTGTGCAGTATAAAACATTAAAACTAGTCATACAAATCTATATAAATTTGCAGTAATTTTACAATATACTTTGTACCCCTTTTGGTTTAGAAGTAGTTTTTTATATGAATTTCTCTCATGAAAGCATTAAGCTTCCATCAGAAAATAGCACAAAAAAGAAAAAAAACAAAAACACTAACCATGGGGGAACCACAACTAACTCATGAAATCAGGCAAATGTAAACTCAGTAGCCCTACCAAATTCAAATTAGCATTTCTGTGGATTTTTTTTTGAGCCAATTATTTCTTAGAATCTAATCTAATAAGAACTTTTTCTTAATTTAAGTGACTATGAAGCAAGTGCATCACATTCAACTGCTTGTAATTAGTTGTTCAGTTTTGGAGGTTGACAACCACCCCCAAAGGCTCCCCACCAACCTACAGTTCAGACTCTTGATATAACTTCGCAAGTCACACCTTATGATATACCACTGTTTTCATTTGAAAGATCCACATATCATCGGGTCTGTAACTGCTACCCAAATTATTTTGGACAATCTTTACACAAATCTGAGACATTAATAGTTGTTGAAACAACATTAACAACACATTAAAAGCATCATACCTCATCGACACACAATCGTGATGGCTCCTTCGCCAGTTCAAGAACGCCTTTAATTAAGGATCTCAAACCTTTCTCTGGAGAGATAAGATAAGGTTGATATCCATCTGCTTCTAGGACAACCTGACATATAATGGGGGAACAAGCAAGCACCTCTAGAGTCAAGAGACTAAGACTAACTAAAATCTAAATAAACAATGACAAACTCAAGGAAGAAGATTTACCCTCTTGACATTGTTTATGTCAAAGTGCCTGTCAATAGGAAGTTGCTTGATTCTATTAGGAAAGTTCCCTTCAAAACTGGCAACAACTTTCCAACCATTACCCTGCAAGGAAATATAGGAAAGAACTTAGATACAGAAAAATAGTATGTTTGTCCCCTTATTTAGAATACATAAGAAACAGATTACCAATCAAAGGATCAATGTAAAGAGTTCAAGCATTTGAATAATTGAGAGCCAGATTGACATGGTTCAACAACTTTACATTGTCACACTTCTTACTTGCCTCCTTATTCATCATCTTCACTGAATATCGGGTGCAACCTAGATCCTTGGAACAATTTTTTATGATGAGCTTTCACTGTTTTGGTGGAAATAAAGATATATTTAAGTAATGTGCAAACAATACTGTAGTTTGGTGTGTTGGGCTGAAATAGAATGCTCATATTTTTATGTGAATCCCTTTTCATTAACAGACATGTTAAAGGATTAGAAAGCTTTGATCCTTTGATAATTTTTTATCACTCTTCACCCAGTGGTTTTCTGTTTTGTTCTTTTTAGGTTGGGAGGACTCCTCATCCTCATTAACTTAGAAGTTTTTTGGTCTCATTCCAATAAATTCTCTTAAAGACACACACACGCACAAAGGTGCAGCACAAAATCAGTTATTATTTGCCCAATCTCTTCAAAGGGCTGACTTTTGGATATTTTTTCTTGAATTAGTATGTTAGCTTCGTTGCTCCAACAAGATCTTTCTCTTTCAACCCCTCAATCATAACATTTTTTAAATAACTCAATTGTTGAAAATCTCACATCGAATAGAGAAATGATCAAATCATAATATACAAGTGGGTGTGAACCTCATGTTACAAGTCGATTTCGTAAGGTTGAATTAGACTTAAAGTTCATTTTCTACAATTGTATTTGAGCTTATATTAGCAAGGTTTGTTAGGCTTATCACGTCAATCACTATTGAACCACCCATAAATATTTACTCACACGCTTGAGACGTCCAATACTCAATGCAATGGGTGTTTTGGAGATCCCACAACAACTAAAGAGAAAGTCAAATTATAGTATATAAGTAGGTATAAATTTCAACTTACAAGTCGGTTTTATAAAGTTGACTTAGATTTAAAGTCCACTTTCTAAGAATATCATTATGAGATCTTCAACTACCTTGACGTATATTGGATCATTTTGGAGTAGTTCTGCTTTTAATTGTGTTTCTCTTGGAATTTTTTCGTATTTGAGCAATCTTGTGCTCCAACAGGATCTTCGTTGTTGAAGATCTCCATCAGAATATTTATTAAACACCTCATAATATCATTATTATATCTTAGAATACCATAAAGTATTTTTGTAAGACATTGAGTGGCCTTTTGTCTTTAATTGTATGTGTTTATTTGTTTCCTTGTTTAAGTAAGATCTTCTATTAGTAAAAAAAAGCTCAGGTTTTCTTGGGATCACATCCATAACATCATTAAGCCCAAGAACAGAATCCATATAGTTCTATAATGTCTCTTCCTACTTCCCTGCCTAAACCCCATAATTTCAACGTGGTGTTAGAGCCATGACATCTACCTAGAGAATAACTTTTTTCACCACACTTGATTACCACCAAGCCAACAATTTGTTTGTGTTTTTCCATCTTTGTTTACTCCTTATCTTTCTTTCTTTGAATTCTGTTATATTAAGCTTTTGGACCTGAGATCTTGTACTGCAGCACATTGTTACCATCATTCCGATAACTTAGTGCTGCAGTGGAATGATCATTTCCACCTAACCTGATTAAGGAACACACAGGAAAAGGTAAAAAGAAATCTACCAAAGCAGTGCTGTTTCTGCTAAGGTACGCATAACAGATTCCATAACTAACTTTCCCAAAGTGTTATTCTTCTCTCCCTTGATGTTTTGGTCCAGGGGAGAGGGGTTGGGGTGGTATTTTCAAAGATACCAGGGATCAAACTTAGCCCTTTAGCAATCTAAAAATATCTATGATCTTGTACGAGGGCAGAGAGTAGTATTTTTATTTCATTATAATTAACAACTTGTTTCCTTAATCAATCAAGAATAGTATTCTTCAATCACTACATATAGAAATTAGTGTTTTCACTTTGAAACACGCAGTCACAACATTATATACAAGAGAATAACATCCAGAATCTCTATACTTTATCTTCCTCATTCCCAACCTAAATCCCCATAATTTCAACACATTTTCAATAATTTTTTTATAAGAAAATAATTTGGTTAAGAGAGGGTACAGAAGCAATGCAAATCAATAATTTCAACACATCTTTACTTTTCCCAAAATCTCTAATATGGCACATGAGAAAAGCTCCAATCTCTTTTGACATCCAAATGTCCCCAGATAATATGTAACATATAAAATGTAAAAAAAACATAACAAAAACTACCAACCTCGCCTCCAGTGAGATGTTGAAGAAATTTGTCCTCAAATTCACGGCATAACTGCAAGGCTAGAGCTCTTGTACCTTCAGAACTACTAACCATTTGTTCACCAAGTTTCATTAACTCTTCCTGAACAATTTGAGACTTTCCCTGAAGACTGCAGCATTTATAACAAAGGAATAGATTTCAGGCCATTCAAAACCAAAATGAACTTTAAAAATAAAGAAAGAAAAGGTAATTACCAACCCCAAACTGAGGCTGTTGGAATTTCTTTGGTTTTTTATTGGGGAGAGGGGAGAGATTCTTTTAAAAGGTCAAATTAACTCAACCTAACCAAATTATCTGGCAAAGTCTACATTAGTACTAATTACTAACAATAAACATATTACACAAAAAAGTAAGAAATATAAATAGAAATGGAATCACACAATCTCTCATCACTTGTCATATTGTGGAAATTTAAGTAATCACTCCAATTTCTCTTACTATGATATTTACAATGCACAATTTTCGTTAAACACTATGATATTTACAATGCACAACACAAAACAAAACATAAGATAGTAAAAATAATTACCCAGTGAGGAGAGTTGGAAGCCTGAGCCTCATACGATCGCGAATCTGTCCAGCAAGAGACTCAACCAAAGCAATTCTACCAAGCTTGCTATGAGGGGCTCCGGTCAATATTGATTTCAAACTTTCAGTCTCAGCACGCCAAGCAGTCTCCAATGAATTCTCGGATGAGCCACTCCCAGACTGTGCAGAAGCTATAGAAACAGATTGCCCTATCAAAGCAACCCATGGAATATCAGAGGTTTTAGGGGGTCCCTGGTTCAATAGGAGAGCCTGCACCGCTGCAAGAGCTTTTGGTTCGGATGAAGCTTGATCAATTTTACTTATAACACCAACAGTTCTGGTGGCTACAATTAAAACCAACAAAAAGGTTAGATGAATTAATACTATGAAAATGATTAGGTACAACACAAGAAAGGAATTTGTAAACTTTAGAGGTTTGATTGGGTCTAAGACCAGTTTCCAAAAAGCTTAGGTGGAGGTTCACGAATGACTTTATTTCAGCAATACACACCCTCATACAAATTCACTTTGAGATTAAAGAATAGTGCACAGGCTCACTTTACCTCATGGAATTCAACTTTATTTAAAAAAAAATGAGGCCACCAAAAGTCAAAACCCCAAAGAGTCCTAACCACTCAGTCATTTGGACTATCACCATGTCAGGGACCAAATCTGAAGAATTGTCTGAGGCTCGTGATTAGTTTTATACAGCTAATCAAACACTCCAGAGTTATTTTTTCGGGGGGAGGGGAGACAAAAACGTAATCTGAAAACTTACATTCTGAGTCATACTCCTTAGCTACTCTAAGGGCTCGTGATGATGAAATTTCTGGCACCTGAGCAGCAGGAACTACTACCAGCAAAATAGCATCGTTGTGCTCAACATATTCACTGATCTAGAAATGATGAAAGAGAAGACATCAAACTTCTCTACAAGGAGAATGCCTCAAAAACAACCATAGATCTAAGAAATAATTAAAAGTAAACATACCCACCACCATCAAATGAGAGTGAAGGGTATGAGGCCACAAAGAAACATACTCGAATTTGAAATTTAAACTTAGGACAAGATAACATATACCTACTCACCATTTTGTCATCCACTATCCGCTGGTCCAATCCAGGCAAGTCAATCAATTTCAATGGAGGTGCTGTAGAATTTTAGAACAGAATAAAAGGATCAAGTCCCATGATGCCAGCATAAAAGGAGGGAGCAACATACAATTTGATGATGGGCTTACCAGTACTGGTACGAAGTTTGAGATATATTTCATCACGGGTCCTACCAGATGAGCCTTTGCTTAGTCTATCCTGTAGAGAATGTCGAAGGGCGCCTAAGAGAAAAGAACGGAAAAAGGGTAAGACAAAAAGAAACATTGAATGATATCATATAAACAATTGTGGAGTGAAGGTGATTCTTACTTGCCGAAACCTGTTGAGTTTTGTTTTCAATTTGCAGGATGATTGACTTGCTGCTTAATGAGGTATCTCTATTCAATTCAATGCTAATGGGAGCCCGGGTGGCACCATTTTCACCAGTTGGCTGGAGTTTCCAACGGAGAAGTGGGCAAATAAATAGAGATTAAAGAGGAAATAGAAGAAAAGGAGGAGAAGGCTAATAGGCAATACCAAAACAGGATGTCCGATGAGGCTATTCAATGAAGCAGATTTTCCAGCCCCCTGATCCACCACCGCCACAAATGTATTGCATTCATAACGGATCCAACGAATTATACATACAATACAGATATATGAATAGAAAATGTGTAAGTATTTGTGTGTGTTTGCTCGTGAAATTGCAATTACCTCATCACATCATACCACAAATGTTGATTGAAACTAGAGCGAGAAATGTGAATGGAAGAAAAACTCACGACATTGCCGAGTGCGACGACATTGAGGAAAGTGGTAGGGCGTTTGTAGTTGTCGACATCTTCGTCGGCGAGGACGGCAGCGGCTTGGCGCATAGAATCGGAGAGCTGAACCAATTCTTCGATCGCCTCCATTGGATCTGAATGAACTTAGGTTTCCGGCGAGCGATTGAACTGGATTGTTGGGTGTAAAATGCAAATGCAAAGGCAAAAGATAAACGGAATGAGGGTGATGAGAGAACTACACTAGGAGGAGGAGGAGGAGACTCTTAACCAAACTCCAATTAAATCACCGTACCAAACCAACTGCACCCTCTCCTCTTCTTCCTCTCTCTGATTCTGATTGCTTTGATAGCGATTGCGATTGCAACTTTCTTCTTCCTTTTTCCTTCATTATTGCATAACATAACATTACTCTATTCTCAGCGCTCCCATTATCTTTACCGAAAATCACTTTAGTTTGGTTTAGTAAAATAACATACCCATAACAACAACATTGCTTGCCCCATCGCACTTCCCAAACTATTAACACTTTTTTTTACTATAGGACACGCCCAAAAATAACCTCAGTAACTAACATCATCGCAATTCAATTCAATTCTTTTCACTATCTCAAAATTATTCATAGTAGCCCCATAATGCCCCGTGCTCTTTTAAAAACATATTGAAATGCAAAATCATCCATTTTTATGTTTACTTACTCCTCTTTACTTCTTCTTCCTTTTTTCTTTATTTCTTCCTGTTAGCAAACAAAATGTGAAATATATATTCTTTACATTGATACTTGTTAAATGTATTTTTTAGTATTAAAAGTTTATTATTTTTTTATTAACCGCTTAAAAAGTCGTCATTGTCGTGCTTTTAATTAGATAAGAGTGTAAGGATAAGAAATTAAGGTAAAGCTTATTTTTATAATTTTAAATTATATTTATTTCTTAAAAAATAGGAGAAAAAATGCATAAGCCCATTTCAGGATTAACGATAGGAAATTACTACAACTAAGTCAAAACACGTTCAAGTTTAATTTGTCTATTTATGATAAATTTCACATATAAGTAAAAGATAAATAAATTATTATTATTTCCCTCAATTTAATACAATAGATATTTTAATTCACTAAGAATTTGAACTTACGAAAATATGTTTTAAATGTTCGTTTTTTTGAAAATTCATATTAAAAAATTATTGTATTGAATATAAAAAAATCGTATATTTTTTAATTGGAGTATTTATCGGTTAATTTTATTCTTAATTTATTGCTTACAAATATATATATATATATATATATATATATATATATATATATATAAAAAAATAAAAAATACTTAATGAAGTTATAAATCTCTTTAAATTCAGTTGTTGTTAAAACTTTTTACTCTATTAAGAGACTAAAATCTCTATATTTTAAGTGAGTCTCTCTCATCAATTTGATCAACTTGATTTTTTCATTTTCTTAACAAATTGAGAGGGACTTTGAACAATAAAAAATAAACGATAACCATGCTGCACATGGTTAATTTGATTTTTGTTTTGGAATTTAATTTTAGAGTTAAATATTTCTTTTTCATTAACTCTCAATTAAAATCAGAATCAACTAATTTTCAAAATTTAAAACTAATTTAGTCTTCTATTTTTCTAAAATATGTGAATATATTTTTTAAAAAAAAGTTTTAATAAATTTATTTTTTTAAAACATCAAATAACTTTAATAAAATTTGGTTAAATAAATCAAATTCAAATTTTTATAAAAATAGAGTATAAATTAAAAAGTTTTGAAAATAGTCTAGTTTTAATATTTTTTTATGAGAAAAAAATATGTTTAACCTTAAATTTTAAATTAAAACGATATTTTTTTTATAAAATTATTTTTTAGTTTCATGTGGTATTCTGTTTGAGACTTGGAAACTCAACTGGTTATTGAGTTCATATACAGAACGAAAAATTTTAATATATATTTTACTAAAATTATTTCAATTTATAAGAAATTTAAAACTAAATTAGCCAATTTTTGTTTTTATGTCGAAACACTTAACTAATAACGATGTAAAATATTATGGTGATTATAAAATCAAACCTCAAATACCCAATTAAAAAGTAAAAAACTTTAGATATTCAATAAAAACAAATTGTTTAATAGAAATTCAATTAAAAATTCTAAAAGTTATGAAAAATTTAAAACTTAATTAAACCAAAACTTTGTTTTAATCTATAACGATATACAATCAGATATCCTCTCTTGTGTCAATATTTCGTTATTTTAATTTTATCTTTAATTATTATTTTATAAATAATTTACTTTGAACCGTTAGCCTAAAAATTTCTTTTATCTTTAATAGTTGTTTTAAAAACTTCTCTTATGTACATATTTTATTTTTTTCATTTTACATTTAACAACTATTCTAAAAATTCATTATATTCTTTATTGAAATAAATTGAACCGAACGAATCGAATTGAACTGAACCGAACCGAACTGAACCGCACTGAACCGAACCGAACAACACTAAATCGAATCGAACCAAACCGGACTGGACCGGACCGCATTGAACCGAACTGAACCGCATTGAACCGAACCGAACTGAATCAAATTCAACTGAACCAAATCGGACCACACCGAACCGAACAAAACTGCACTAAACTGAACTAAACCGGATCGGACCGAACCAAACTGCACTGAACCGAACCAAACCATACTAAACCAAACTGAACCCAACCTAACCGCACATAACCGAATCGAACCCCAATGAAACGAACCAGATCAAAACGAACCTAACCGCACTAAACTGAACCGAAATGAACCAAACTGAACTTAAACTAACGGAACTGAACTGAACCGAATTGAACTGAACTTGAATACTCTTTACTTTTTTTGAATTTTAAAACACCTTCAAAAAAATAGGAGAAAAATAAAGGAAAATTTTCACACTTTCATAATTAATTAATATAGAGCAAAAGGATAATGGTTTGGTAAGGTGCGTAACAAAATATCACACCCAAAAGTTTTTTCAGCACCAACACCACAATTGTGAGGTCTCTTTAAAACAATTGAAACATAATGTTTTTCCCCAAATTAAATATAGCAAGTGTATAAACAATAACATAAACAAACTATATACTTTCAATAAAAACAACATTCAAAGGACAAACTTAAATTCATTTGTATTCACCTTTCTCGGAAATAACTGTCTTGTTAAAGTGGAGAACATAGAGTTCTGAGATTAGTAAAAGCCTAAATATTTAAGAAAAACATTATAAGACGATGAAAAAAAAAATTGAAATGGTTGTAGTTTAGCATTGAGTATAAAAGATGAGAAAAATGCAAAAGACATATAAGAGAAGGATAAAAGGTTAGTTAGAGTTAAGGTTTAAAAAAGACATATCAGTTGGGTGTGGTGTGAGGTGTTAAAATTGCAGTGAAAGTGGTAAGGTGGGATGACGAGAGCAAGGCGGCATAACCTTATATAGTACTGATGGGGATGAGAAGCTCACAATCATTGTCTCAATGGTGGTGATTGAATTAAAAAATGGAGTGTGCGTGATGTTTAGGATAAGAGGCAATTGAAGAAAAATGAGAAAATAAAATATATAATTCAATTATTGAGCAGTTAACCGATAGAAGTTAAGTTTTTAAAAATAAACAATAAAACAATACTTTTAAATTTTTATTAAATTATTTACTTTAATATTTAATTTTTATTATAAATAGTTTAATTTATTTTTTTACTTTAATATAATACAGATAATCATAGTTAAGTTTAGTTAGATTAATTTTTTTCATCTATAACAATATATAAAGAGGATATCCTATTTTGTTTCCATATTTCGTTATTCCAATTTTACCCTTAATTATTATTTTAAAAACTATTTATTTTATAAATAGTTTACTTTTAATCGTTAGCCTAAAAACCTCTTTTGTCTTCAAGAGTTGTTATTCTTATGTACATATTTATTTTTCTAATTTTACATTTAACAACTATTTTAAAAAATCATTATATATTCTTTGTTGAATTGAACTGAATCGAACCAGACCAGACCGAACCGAACCGAAATGCACTAAATTGAACCGAACTGCACTAAACTGAACTAAACCGGACTGGACCAAACCGAACCAGACCGGACCGAACAGAACCAAACCAAACCACACTGAACCGAACCGAAACGAATTGAACTGAACCGAATCGCATTGAACCGAACCACATTGAACCAAACCTAACCGCACTGAACCAAACCATATCAAACCAAACCAAACTGGACTGAAGCAAATTGAAACTAACCGAACCGAATTTTAAATTGAACTGAACATAAATACTCTTTACTTTTGCTGGATTTTAAAACACCTTCAAAAAAAGAGGATAAAATTTAAGGAAAAATTTTACACTTTCATAATTAATTAATATAGAGCAAAAGGAGAGTCACTTTGTAATGTGCGTAAAAGATGTCACACCCAAAAGTTTTTCCAAGACCAACACCACAATCATGAGGTTCCTCTTAAACAATTAAAACATAATGTTTTACCCCAAATTAAATATAGCAAGTGTATAAACATTAACATAAACAGACTGTATATTTTCAATAAAAACAACATTCAAAGGACAAGCTTAAATTGATTTGTATTCACCTTTCTCGGAAATAACTGTTTTGTTAAAGTGAAGAACATAGAGTTCCAAAATTGGTAAAAGCCTAAATATTTAAGAAAAATATTATGAGATGAAGAATTTTTTTTTTACTTTAATATTTAAGTTTTGTAATAAATAGTTTACTTTTTTTTCTTACTTTAACATAATACAGATAATCATAGTTAAGTTTAGTTTGACTAATTTTTTTCATCTATAACAATATATAAAGAGAATACTCTTTTTTGTGTCCATATTTCGTTATTTCAATTTTACCCTTAATTATTATTTTAAAAACTAATTATTTCAATAGTTGTTTTAAAAACTTCCCTTATGTACATATTTTATTTTTCTAATTTTACATTTAACAACTAATTTAAAAATTCATTATTTATTTTTTATTGAACTGACCTGAACCGAACCAAATCGAATTGAACTGAATGGAACTGGACCAGACCGAACCGAACCGAACAGCACTAAACTGAACTGAATTGAACCGGACCAGACCAGACCAAATCGAACTGGACCAAACCGAACCACAGTGAATTGAACCAAACTAAACATAACCTAATCGCACTAAACCGAACCGAACCGGATCAAATCGAACCGAACTGAACCTAACCGAACTAAACTGAACTGAACCGAATTGAACGGAACTGAACTAACATACTCTTTCGTTTTGCTGAATTTTAAAACACATTAAAAAAAAGATGAAGAAATGTAAGGGAAAATTTTACACTTTCATAATTAATTAATATAGAGCAAAAGAATAGTCATTTTTGTAATGTGTATAAAAATTGTCACACCCAAAAGTTTTTTGAACACCAACACCACAATTGTGAGATCCCTCTTAAACATTTGAAACATAATGTTTTTCCTTAAATTAGATATAACAAGTGTATAAACAATAATATAAACAATTTGTATACTTTCAATAAAAAAAACATTCAAAGGACAAGCTTAAATTGATTTGTATTCACCTCTCACACAAATAACTATTTTGTCAATGTGGAGAACATAGAGTTCCGAAATTGGTAAAAGCGTAAATATTTAAGAAAAATATTATGAGACGATGAAAAAAAAGGTGAAATGGGAGTAGTGAAACAGAGTATAAAAAAATGAGAAAAATGCAAAAGATATATAAGAGAGTGATAAAATGTTAGTTAGAGTTAAGGTTCAAACAAAAACACATCAGTTGGGTGGGGTGTGAGGTGTTAGAACTGCAACGAAGTTGGTAAGGTGGGATGACGAGAGCAGTATGACCAGTGGCGGAACTTGGATAAAAATTTTAGGGGTGCCAAATTAAATTTTTTTATATATAAATTATTTTTTTTAATTTAATAAATAAACTTTCATTTCCTCTACTTAAATTATTTTTTCACATCGATCGGATGTACTTTTCAATTTCTAGTATTTTTCCTTTTTATTCCAATTTAAGACTAATTTATTATGAGTAACAAAATTTATAATGCTAACTCAGATACATTCATAAAATTTTACAAATTTAAACTAAAAATTGAAAATCCCTAAATCTCATAATTTATAATTATACTAATATGAGGAAAACTATAAGTAGGGTTCGTGCCAATTTCATAAATGAATTCTTAAAATAGGGTTCATACTAATTTGGAGAAAACTTAAGTTGGAAAAAAACATTGTAAGAATAAGAGAATCATAAATTTAAGATACATAAATCATAATAGAATGGTAATCTCGATTTATGAGATATACTATGATAATACATTCCTCAATCTATCTGTTCTTCAATCTCTTCCCTTGATTATCTTTTTATCTTTTTTCTTTTTTATTTTTATACTTTATTGATAACTTACTTAAAAAGAACTTTATGTACAGAGACAAAATCCTATTCTTTTTTATTAACGAGCATCCATCAAATTGATTTTTATTTTTATTTTAAACAATAAAAATCATAAATAAATAATATATATAAAACAATTGATAAAAAAATTTAAAACTTAATATATATATATATATATATATATATATAATATATTTATAGACTTTTGGAGTTTTCTATAAAATAATTAAAAAATATATATTAAATATATAATATAATATAATATAATTAAATACATATAAAAAATAAAATTGTAGACTTTTGGGAGAGCCATAGCTCCTCTTAGTTGTCAATGGGCATGACCTTATATAGTAGTGACGGGGATGAGAAGCTCACGATCATTGTCTCAATGGTGGTGATTGAATTAAAAAATTGAGTGAGCGCGGTGTTTAGGATAAGAGGTCATTGAAGAAAAATGAGAAAATAAAATACATAATTCAATTAGTGAGCAATTAACCGATAAAAGTTCATTTTTTTAAAAATAAACGATAAAACAATACTATTTAATTTTTATTATTTTTTTTACTTTAATATTTAATTTTTATTATAAATAGTTTAGTTTTTTTTACTTTAATAATTTTTTAACTTATATTTTTTTTATTTCACATATTTCCACGATTCAAATTGCTGTTGATTTAAAAGTATGAAAAAAAAATTCATACACATGCATCAATTTTTTTTCTATTAAATTATAATTTTTGTAAATTAAAGTATGATTTGTGCTGTATATATTTAAGTCTGTCAAGAAAATAATTTATATACTTGAAAAAAAAAATCTAAATGCCACATTGTTTTAAGGGAACATTGTGTATACATACATAGAGAAATATAATTAGTTTTGACCGACTTTTGTGTTCACTCTTGTATTCCATTCAATATATAAAGAAGATTCTCTCTTTTGTGTCCATTTTTTATTTTTTAATTTTATCCTTTATTATTATTTTAAAAATTAATTATTTTATAATTAGTTTATCTTTAACTATTTTTTTTTTAAATCTCTTTTATTTTGACTATTATTTGAAAAAACTTTTTTTAACAATTATTCTATTTAATAACTATTTTAAAATTTATTATATATATTTCAAAAGTAAATATTATTCATCTTAACTTAAATTCTTATAAAAATTAAAAAACGGGAACACACTGTCGCACATGTATTTTATACTTTTATTATAATAAGTATTGTTAAGGGTTTACGAGTCTAATGAAATGACCTTCATCCTAAGCAACAATGATTAATGTTTATGTATGTTATGAGTAAGTTATTCCTCTAAAATGTTTTATAAATTTCCCAAAATGAATATCAGTAAGTTATTTTAAATTTTGGAAAGATTAATATAATATAATGTTTTTTTTTTAAGATATAAGGGTTAAATATGTTTTTGGTCCCTCAACTTTTAGTGAAAATTGGAATTAGTCCCTCCTCGAAACTTTGACCCAATTTAGTTCTCCAACTTCAGAACTGCGTGAATTTAGTCCTTTTAAGTAAATTTTGTTAAGTTTATTTAAAGTTTTAAACGCATTTCATGATAACATTTGAGATGTTTACACCATTTGACACATTTTTGCTTCAGTATTAACTAAGAAACTATTAAGAAACGCATTTGAAACGTCAAATAAACTTAACAAAATCTAGTTAAAAGGACTAAATTCATGCAATTTTGAAGTTGAGGGACTAAATTGGACCAAAGTTTCGAAGAGGGACTAATTCCAATTTTTACTGAAAGTTGAGGGACCAAAATCATATTTAATCCAAGATATAAATTAAGAATTGACATGCTTTATTTATAAGCACTAAAAGGAATAATTTTAAATTTTAAAAGTTAAAAGAAATATAATGACTGAAATAAAAACATACTTATTTTTTAGAAACTAAAAACATCTAAACCTAACTTTTTTACAAATAAAATAATAAGTGCATTACTTAATTCAACCATACGCTAAAAATAATCCAATTATCTTATAAAAATATGTAATTATATAATTATAAAAATATATAATTATAAAAGTATAAAAGCATATAAATACAAAATTCTATAATTATAAAATTATTTATAATATTACATAATTATATAATTATAAAATATAAATTCTTTTATAATATAATTCATAATTTTCTAATTTTATAGTTTTATAATTATCTAATTTTATAAGTTCATATATTTATAGTTTCATAATTTCGTAACTTTAATTTTATGACCTTATAATTTTGTAATCTGTAAATTTTATAATTTTGAATGTAATAATTTTATACTTTTATATTTCATAATTTTATAGTTATATATATATATATATATATATATATATTTTATAACTTTTTTAAATTTTATAATTTACAATTTCAATTAAATTTAATAACATTTTTTAAGGGTTAAATATGTTTTTGTTTCTTTAACTTTTAGTGAAAATTGGAATTAGTCTTTTGGAAACCTTAACCAATTTAGTCCATTCTCTTTAGAAATGCATGAATTTAGTCTCTTAAACCAAATTTTTCTAAGTTTATTTGACGTTTCAAACGCGTTTTTCAACTAAAATTGAAGTGAACATGTGTCAAACGATATATACAAACTAAAATACTATAATGAAATGTGTTTAAAACGTCAAATTGGTTAAAGGGACTAAATGCACACATCTACAAAGTTGAGAGACAAAATTGGTTTAAAATTTCTAAGAAAGATTAATTCCAATTTTCACTAAAAGTTGAAGGACCAAAAACATATTTACCCTTTTTGTTAAATACAATAAAGTTTTGAGGAACATCTCATTATAATCTATTGTAATGAAATATTATGTGAAAACATGTAGAATGACAAAAATAATCGTCACATCATATAGTTAAGACATCTAATGGAAGGAACTCACTTGTAAAAAGTTTTAAAATATTGAGAACTCAATTGATCACAAAATTTTAATAAAACTTCCATTAAAAGTTCTCAAATTTATCAGAAAATCAACCCATAATCAATGAAAAAAATTATTACTAAGTCACATGTATTTAACACCATTAATATAAAAAAGAACCTAATTGTATTGATGTTTTTTTTTTAAAAAATCATTGAGAAAAAAAAACCAAAGGGAACCTCTACTTGAACTATTTCAACAAAACTTGGGACTATAAGACTAATTTAACCATAAATATAAAACACATTAAATGCTTTCGTTATTTTCATATACTTAACACATCAATTGTCACATTATATAGTTAACACATCTAGTTGCAATAACTCAATTGTGAAAAGTTTTAAAATTTTGAGAGATCACAAAAGTTTAATAAAAATTCCATTAAAAATTTTAATAGAAAAAAAAATCATTACTAGACATGTTGGATTATAAGACTAATTTAACCATAAATATAAAACACGTTGAATGCTTTCGTTATTTTCAAAACATTAAATACATTTTAACTTTTCATTCCATATAATAAAAGTGTGGATATTGTGGGTATATATATATATATATATATATCAAAAAACTGAATGTCTATGCCCACATTCTCTTGCAAGTAAAATCATATATAAGCTGAAATAGACTTCTAGAATCTGTCTCCTCCTTCACCTTTAGAAGGCGAGCAACTTTCGAGTAACCATCATGATATTTGGACATAATATCTTCTTCTTTTATATCCGATATATTCTCATATTGAGCGTGCTTTGTTCTTGATAATTCCCATTGCATTGCCCATATGGCTAAAGGGCGCATGTAAGATAAAGATCTATATTCATCTTTATTGGTCCACGCTTCAGGAGTTTGGAATGAATAACTGTTGATCAAGTAAAAGACATTAATTAGCTACTATTAACAATACAAATACATGAAAAAATATGCATATCTATAAAGTCTTAAAGATCCATAAGAACAAGCTAGCGAATATTATATATTGGCATGAGTTAGTCAGTAATTCAAAACGGCAACGCAAAGGATACCATCGTGCCTCAATATGAAAACATGGCCACTTTTATTCATGTGATAGTTAGCCACAGTGCAAACATCCACATAAACTATACTACGCTGTAACAAATAATCCATAATGGTCTACGTCTTTGTTAAGGATTCAAGTGATTTGGAAGTTCCACATTGGATAAAATTGTGCAAGATATTTGTAAAAAGACCCACACACTTGTTATTTTAAGGCTCAAGGCTTTGAATTGGAAACAGTGTCTTGATCTTTTGCATGAATTTGATCATGTCTCCCCTTAAAATAACCCTCGGTTTCATGAATTTGTTCTATTTGGAGATAAAATCAACATTGAGGAAGTTCCTTATAGATTTATATGGCAATTAGAAGATCAACTTTTGGACAAAGCCAGACTGTATGAGATGGGAAAGATGATCTTTCATTAGCAAAAAGGTTTCACACTAGTTTCCATATGTAGTCATCCCGATTAAACTGTTAATCGTGTATTTTTTTTTTTCACTGCCCTTTTGCTGTTAGATTGTGAAATGTCATTTTATCAAAATTCCTCAATATTGTTATTCATGCCATCAGCTGCAAGATTAGCATTTACAGAAATTCTATTCTTACATTCAGTGATAACTTATCCTACCAATGTCTAGCGTCAATTTATTTCTGCCAAATCATATTTCGTTAGGAGCTCGGATAATGGTCCTGATCTGATCCATTTTCTATTTATAACAGACCAAATAGATCCAAGAGAGAAGAGTGATCAATAGGAATCTTGATAATATATGGCAAAGCCAATTCTACAATATGGCAGAAAAAGGGAAGTGAAAAAGATATGATCAACAATTTCTTCATACCGACTAAAACATGGAAACCGTGCAAAAGATCCTCAGTTGGTTGTTTGTTACTAACCAACATCCATACAGAGAATGGTTGTCACATTGACAGCTTACGTTTTTAGTCCAAGTCATGATCTATAAATTGTTTTTTTATGTGCTTGTATGAGTGTCCCAATAAGAGCATACGATCGTGGTGTTTTCCCATATCATACAGTCTTGGCCATCACCAAAGGGAATAATTGTCTAGAGAGAAATTTTCTTGAGCCCATTAAGCATATGTATTTTAGGGCTTCACAAATTTTTAGAAAGGGAAATAGTTGTGCTTATTGACTTGTTGCATAAGAGATCTATCTTCAAGATTGAGTTTGGTGGTATCATATTCCATCTTATGTTAGGCAAGACAAATTTAGAGAACATTTTGGCCTATCAAACTAGATTTTCTTAAGTTGTATCCTGTTTGGTTTGGTCCCCCGCTCTCCTTGTTTGTTTTATTTCTCTGATACTTTGGTGTGTTGCAAATACAGGTTGAGGTGCAACCTGGTTGGGATTGCACACCTACTTTTATTAAAATAGAAGTGTGAAAGTTAATGTGGAAACCTTGACTGACTAACGACGGCAGTTCACAGGGTTCCACCTTGGTGACAAGGTAATTCTTGATGGGAAAGGAAATGGTATGGCAGAAAAAAAAGGCCCACAATAAAGCATGTGCATAAGGAGGAGATAAATGTGCAATACACCTAATCAAGACACTGAAGGAAGAAATAAGAAGACTATTCTGATAGCAGTGTTGGGAATGCATCCCATGCAAGTGAGTTAGGTAGGGAAGTGCTAAAATGGGGAAATAAAGATCGAGGAGGAAGAATAAGAGGTATGAACTGGAATCTGGATCCTTGTGACATACTAGGCTCTAGAATAACTAGAGTCGTACTTTTCTATCTTGTCCACATTCTGTTGGGTGTACCCGTCATACTTAGTCCTGAACCCCATTCATCAGGCCTTATTCTATAATACAGTCAATTACTTCTCCTTATTTTTCTGTTGATTTCTGCTGGTAATTATCTAGATGCAACTTCATATAAACTTCAGTCTGTAACTTTCACAAGTACCACTAAAAGAACAGAATATAATATCTTTACCCGAGTCCATTGTCAGACCATGCAGTTTCGTATACTCCACCAGCAGTTTGAAATGCCATGTCAATCATATTTTGTTGGATCATTGTTGCAGCTAAGGCATATGTGACGCCTGACCATATTTCCCGAGATTGCATGGTAGACATGTCAATCTTTCCATCAGGTAACATCCCATTTACAGCACCGCGCCTCCCATCCTGTACTTTCATAACATTGTAATCGTAGACCATTTGAAGCGCGCTTCTGCTTCTCTTTTCATCAACAATAGGCGAAAGACCACATGCTCTAGCATACCTGCAAAGCAAGAAATAAACAGTTTGAATTGCATTTTAATATTAGCAGCGTGAATCTGCATGTCCGTTATAACTGAGGAAAACTGCAAAATTTAAACTGTTTAGAGAACTATGGCATAGTTCAAATGCTTGCATTTTCTTATAAAGTTTAGTTTCAGATGCTTTGCTTGTATGTGACAACTGACAACAGCCTAAGTGGGGTTGGCAACACCGACCAAATCATGCCATTGTACTCTATCAAAATTCAAAATTTTAGGGAGACCATTTAGACATGAATCCTTTTTAATGATTTCACTCCAAATTTTTCTTGCTCTTCCTTTACCTTTAAATCAACTCTTCTAATAGGCTAGTTGGCTTTATTTAAGTCAACACCGCAAGGATTTATAATGGGCTTAATATGTAAGCTTGTGTGACATAAAGTGGGTGCAAAGCTCTTTAAATTTTAAATTAGATGAAAAAATCTCAATGAATTCTTAAAGAAATAAGTTGGTTTTACACCCACTCTATATGACACAAACTTACATGGTGATTATAGGTACCACAAAGCTAAATGTCACAATGAAAACCCATGCAAAAAATTAGTAAGGTACTTGGTTTCTAGTTAAAGTTTTAATGGATCACTGCACCATAGAGCCACTAGGAAGTACTAAGGCTACCAAATAGTTTCCAAAGACAAAATACTGACCATTGACCAGCTAATTGATCAGCTTGAATGGATGAACTCGTACTCCCACCACTGCTATCATAATTGAAGTAAGAACCATTCCATAACTTTTCATATACAGCCTTTGCCTTCTGAAACTTCAGCCAAAAGTAATCTTCAGAACCCTTGTCACCAACTTCATGTGCCAGTGCCGATGCTGCCTGAAGTGCTGCTACCCACAGTCCACCACTATACGCACTCACACCAGACACAGACCATGTGTCATAAGTTTGGTCAGGGAAGCCTTCATTCTCAATCATTCCATCACCATCCTTGTCAAATTGTTCCATATAAGCAATTGCAATATAAACAGCAGGCCACACAGCTTGTGCAAACTTCTTGTCACCAGTGACAACTACATCCCTATAAATCTGAAGAACAAATTTTGGATTCAAGTCTTTCCACCTATCTGTGTTATAAAGATTATAGCCATTTACTTCAAACCATGGATTATTGAGTCCAATATCATGAGGAACAGCACCAAGAACTTTTCTAGGTACCCATTGGCCATCAACTAGAAGTTTCATCTTACTAGGGTCATGCATCAGTACTGCTGCAGCAACGTCTCTTTGGATGCTGAGTTCAAGTTTTGGGAATAGCATGACTAGTGAAAAAGAAGCGTAAAAGTGGACATCGTAGGTATTCCACATTTTATACTCAATGCCTTCAAGATAAAGAAACTGACCAATGTTTTCTTCCCCTTCTTGGAGCAGATGTACTCCGTATGCAGACTTTGATGCAGGTGGAGAGTGGACTTGCTCAGCTACTGAGCCAAACATTTCAAGAATGTTGATAGCAGTATCATTTTGATGTGATAAATTATTGGTATTCTTTAAACGAGATATGTGTCCATCCAAAGAGAATTTTCTTTCTCCTGTGTTGTTAACTAAGCTATTTATAGGAAGTGAACCATCTGCGAAAGAGAAAAGAAAAAAACAATGACAAATTGACAGTGGCAACACACTATCATGCATGCAGGGATTGCAGGACTTCCAAAGGAAAATAGACCAGACTTATTAGCTGAAATAAAAAAATAAAAAAAAGTTTATAAGCCAAACATACCTGTCCAAATTGTCCCCCCAGAATTCAAATAGTAAAGTTCATTCAAAAGGGTAGTTGGGTACCTGCACAGAACTCTGAAAACGTCAGATTTTGATTATAGGAGCGGGTTTGAGAATAAAGAATTGAATATTACCATTCAGGTAGTCTCTTGTCCTCCAGTATTGGTCTTTGCCAATCATCAATCTGGGTCTCCCATTGGCAATGTTCTATGGAACAAATTTATAGAATTTCAATTAGTAATTTATGGTATTAACAATCACGGATGAGATATGACTCATGCATGGGGTTTTGCAACAAAAGTAATGTCCACATCTAAATTAAGAAAAACCATATCCATAATCTAGCTTGCCAGAAATCTAACTATACATATAATCATTAAGGGCATCAAATTTAGATGCAATCCCCACCTTCCAACCATAATATTTAATGGAGTTCGGCAAGGAATATTACCAATAATAGCATCATGTGCAATATCTGCAGCAGCGTCTCCATGAGTACCATAGAATTTAGTGTAACGCCTGCAAACCAAGTTTTTTAGTTATGTTGTGTATCTTTAGAAATAGGATGACAACATGGCAGGTCAGGTGCGGGTTTGACTACCTCACTCACCCCATCTGCCAGGTAACAATTCATAATTATCTGATATGAAAATTTTCTTCCATCCTCATCTCCATCAGGAGACGGATATACCCGTAGCCTATACCCACCTCTTTATCGTTTCAAAGATTAATTAAATATTTTTTACAAAAAATGAAAAATATAACAAAGAAAACGTGATATTATCAAATATTCAATGTTAAAAGGATACACATATTTTTTTTGCAACGTCAAATATAAAAAGAAAATATAATTGTATAAATAGTTATAGAAAAATTGGATAAAGGTCAAATAGTCAGAAAAAAATAAAAAATGATTAAATGTTTGCTCTAGAAATAAGTTACGAAATTAATGACCGAAGAAAAGTTAATACAAGTTTTCTAGATTACCTAAAAACTTAAAGGTGTTTTAGAAATTTAAAACGGACACAATTATGAGGATGAGATAGGGTAAGGGACATGGATATGTACATACACATCCCCTCCTCATACCCAATTTTAAAAATTGGTTATTACCCATGTACATATCCGTATCACGTCAACATTGAGATTTCCCATCAAAATTGGAATGGGTTTGGAAAATGTCCATGGTGATGAGTTCATTTGTCATACTCCTTAGAACAAAGATATCATCATACAAGTTTTCTACCTTAGTACCACCCACCTGTAATATGTCCTTCCTTCGGGAAATTTGACTTCTGGGCAGTCCCATGCCAATGAAAATGTCACAATTCGCTGAGCATTAGATGGAACAGTCACAGTGGCTGCGATAGCTGCTCCAATAGATGATCCTGGTTCTGAAGGCGTAGCAGTTTCAGCAAAATTCAGATGGTCAAACGACCCATGCTGAAAAGAAAATGGTACCATAATGGAATTTAGTGCAATGTTATGTAGCGTGCATACGGATGAGAGCAAGTTTAATATCATATAAGTTGTACCATTTTGAATGAGCATCGGTAATCAACAACTAGAGAAGAAGTTCTCAAATTTCATCATTAATGTTTCTTGAGGGAACAAAGCATAGATAAATTCCATTATCACTCTGAATACAGGAAAAGATCAAGCTAAGCAGAAAGGAGAGATACTATCAGCATCGTATTATATTCATTTAATTTAATCAGTTCAACCATGACTAAGCAGTAATATGATTTTAGTTTCTTTAACAGTCTTTAAACTTTATACAGGTTTGCATCAAATGCATAATTCAATTGTAAATCCATAGTTACAACAGCCAATCCTATGAATGAATAGGAGGCAAGGAAAATTAACAAATAAGACCCAAGAAGTGATTATTTAAGCTTGAAATATCCTTTAAGAATTATGTTCAAAGAGATTCCAGTATTGATAATTGTCAGAATAGAGAACAATAAATTCAGACGTCCAAAAGCAAAGGAAACTCCAAATAATTGCTTTAAGAAATTCTTACAGCACAATGATTAGCTTTATCTGTTACAGAACAGCATGAAGGAAAATAAAACATCAAAAAACAAAAATATTTCAAAAAAATACATTCGAAAGTAGATCTCTGACCTGTTTAACTTCATGCCACATGTCCTTAGCCGAGATACCATTATAAGAGCCGGATACAACAAAGACAGGACACTCTGAGATATGAACATATTCAGTCTCTTCTGCTGCAATTGCAAATGTGACTGGAGATCTATCATTTGCCGTCCTGTATGTTAAACATACCACAATAACATTTATTTGACCAAAACTAAATGTTTTCCTTTTCATCTTTTGCTGAAAAAGAGAATAGCAAGCTATACTTATGATGTAGAAGCACGGCATGAACCCCATCATTCAACCTATATCAGAAGATAATATGTATTGTGAATATTAGAATAAACTATTGATGACCTTTGGGGGGTTGAAACAAATTGGATCATCTGTGTAAAGAAAGCAAACCAACTGACTATTTTCTTACATTTTCTTGGAATTAAAGTGGTCACCAGTAAATTCAGAAATTCCTCCAACAGAATTCTGAAGCACACAGCAATTTGTTTGCACTCAGTGCCCCCAACAAAATAATAGAGTACTAAAAACCAACAGATGGTAACAGTAATGGGCAACATAAAAGTATCACTTACTGTCCATGTGAAAAGCAAGGTAACATCTGCTGACATATTCCCTAAATTTTTCAGCTGCATAAAATAAAATTGTCTGCTTATTATTAACTTTAGAAGCATAAAAGTCCAACCAAAAGTTATATGGAAGTCATCCTTGCCTACCGTGAAAGTGAAAACTGTTACAGGAAAGCTACTCTCCTTGTAATTATGAGGTATAACAGGTGAAATCTGATGACAAATTATCCTCAAAGCTGGGTCAGGTTCTGCATTTGAACAGAAGAGTTGATAGACGAGAGAGATACAGAGTACTATAATGGAATTGAAACTATGCCAACTAGCCCAGTTTACCCTCATAAATCGTCCAAGCCCTTGGGTACAATGCATGATATGTGGATCTGTTTCCATTTATGTTCCAATCCCATGATTCAATCCCTGACACTGGATTTTGTCTGAATGAAGTTCATGCATAATTTTTTAAATATTCAAAGAATTTAAATCTGCCATTCAAAATAATAAATCAGAGGCAGTTAAGTTACAAGCCATCTACAAAGACTTACTTTCTTATCTCTTGCTTCGCAGGGCAAAGTACACTAGAATATTTTTCACCACTTGGACGTGAAACAAAAACCTGAGACAACAATCTTTTTCTTATGTCGGAAAAGATAATATTATTTTCAGGATGAAGTAAAGAAAATATAAGATATAAAATAATTTGTAAGAGATACTTGAACTTCAACAAATACTGATCCAGAAACTTGAGTTTAACTTGTTCATAACCACATTCCAGGCTAGAAATGTAAATATACAGATGAAATTCTAGGATTTAAGGGTAACCAGTTTATTGACACTATATAAGCAACCAGGTTAACCAAAATGGTATAACACCTAATCCTTAATTACAACCCCAAGTTTTGTCGTTATGTTCAGTGCAGATTGGAGACAACTGTTTAGTGTCGGCATCAGGTAGTTATGCACCTGTTCTTTTTTATCCACATTTCAAGCATTAAGGCCTTTGATGTGAGGAGACCTATCATATAAAAACACTGATCAAACTTTTCCTTTATAGTTTATCCTTTAAGGCGTGGTATTTATGTAATTATTATGCTCAAATGGGAACAGAACCACCTCCCAAGACACAAACTAATGCTTATTTCTTCCATTATGAAGAAAAATCTACTTAAAAAGATTTACGGAAAAAATAAAAAAGTAGTGTGAAAGGTAAATAAGAAACGGGAGAGATACACATAGATGTTACTCACAAAACATTATGATATCAAAGCCTACATTATAACTATAATGTGCATTGTTGATAAACAATTCAATTTACTGAACTAGTAAAAAAGATTGGACATTGGTTTGCTCATCACAGTGTGAATAAACATCACATTGTTATATTGACATGCAAATTCTGGTATCACTATATCTAAGGTCCTGAATATTGAATATCAAATTTCAAATTTCAAGGGAATACAGACAGTGTCAGACTGCTAGGATTTCTAGAAATGTTTAAAAGAAAGTAAAAAGGTATCTTCCTGATCAAGGAGACTGAGCAAAACTTACAGAAAACTGATTTGCTAAAACTGGTGTCTCTTCACATACTACAGGGAATAGTTGCCAACGCTGAAATTCACCTCTGAAACTTCTTCCAATACTTCCAGCTCTGGACATCAGTTTGTCAAAATATATATATATATATATATATATATATATATATATATATATATATATATATTATATATATATAATATCTAAAATGTTCTCAAGCTAATATAAATTGGATAATAATGATGCTGTTAACATCATAATATTCAGGTTGTCACATATCAAAATGATTTTTACCATTTTATCACTGTATTATTTTAGTAGCCTGAGTTATTTCCCCATAAATATGCTGTACATTTCAGTAACGTGGCCCTACAATTTCTCCCTTGTACAGTTACTAAATTACTATTTAATGAGCAAGGCCTAAATAGGGAGAATAGTTTTTTTCCCAAAAGCACACTCTAGATATTATCAAGATGATTCGTGTGTGAGTGTGTGTGTGTTTTGACAAATGTAATGTGATTATAACTTATTATATCATTGATATAATTAGAAATAAAAATATACCTAACATTTTAAACATAAATCCAATTGGCACCTGTGGTAATATCAAGCCAATAAAAGATAACACATTTTCCACGCACAATATGCACATGTTTTACACTACAACTGCAATATTTCAAACCAAAATTCATAACCTAATTAATTGAAGGCAACATTAAAAGGATCATATCAGAAGGATGGTTAATTTAATCTTGTGTATATCTTTTGGCTGGAGCACATGGAGGAGAAATGTTACTTAATTCAAGATTGAAGACTTACCCAATAGCTCATATTCATAGAAAAGGAAATAAATGTGAATATTTGCTTGCATCACGTGGTATTAGAAACTTGGGTAGTTTTTGGTGGGTTGGGATTCCTTCTATGGTTTCTCGTGATTTCTTCAGAGACCGATTTGGTCTTCCTAGTTTTAGGTTTTTCCAGGGGTTTTGGCATGGCCCCCCACTTTTGTTTGTATTGTTTCGTTATTTATTTAAAACATTTAGGTAGAGATACTGCATATGATTGTTACTGGCTAAAATGGGAGGCTACATGGGATTGTTGTCAGTATAGTAATGTTTTTGCATACTAGCTTCATAAAAAAATTAAAAAAAAAAGACTTACCCTATACCTCCCAAAGGAACACCATGACCAAATGTCACGCTACGCTTGGCAAAAGGATCAATCATTCCAATCTGTGCAAGAAAGATAGAAACATCAAAGAAACGCAGAAAACAGTCAGAGAAAAATAATCAGATGGATTCTTCATAGCTCTAATCGATATATGATAGAAATTTATAGACAAAATAAGATTACCCTTCCTTTGGCAGCTTCTTCCCGACAATAACGCCATAAGCGATAGCCAATTGGAGCCTACCAAATCAAAGAATAGCCTCGTCAAATTCCTGATGCTCCTAATTTTTAAATATTATGCAAGCATAGGTGGGAAAAAAAAAACGATAGAGTTGATATATCATATACCCAATAGGGATAATATTGCAGAGCATCAAAGTATATGAAAGGGGAGTTGACATTGAACTGTCTTGTCCTAAAACAGAAATCAAGAACAGAGTCCTTGAGATTTAAATTACCCTATAGGGTATGATTGCACGAGATATCAACATTTCATAAATATTTGAGAGAAGTTGAGTATGATTAACAGTAAATTGAAGTTGAAAAAAAAAAGTGTTGGGAGTGAGATAAGCAGTAAGGAGGAGTTAATGGTATGCAGAATGAAGGGTTATGGTGCGATCTTTTTTAAAGATTGTTACATGAATAACCTTACCAGATGAACAATATCTTTGAAACATAAGGAGATTTCGGATGAAGCATTTCCATGGGAGTTCAATTTTCGGTGCCATGTAAGTGAAGGAGGATTGGGTGGGTGAGCCTTTAGCGGACATGAAACATAAAAGAGATGTTAGTAGAATGAATGAGGCATGATGATGAGATGGGTAGTATGAAATGGACCTTGCTGGTAGAAGACTTGTTGTCTCCCATTTTCCCTTGCCTTGCGTTTTCTTTCCTTAACCAGTACGTTGAATTGGATATTGGATCTGCTGATATATGACTCTTCCCTCTCTATTTATACTTTTTTTATAAAGCCCCACCTAACTAGACTTATTTTTTAAAATATTTAATTGTCCATCACATCAGATGTAATTACATTAAAATTATTTTAAATATTAAATGGTTAGATTAAATTTTTAGTAATTTAACTGAGCTTATTTTCAATCTTCATTCAATAGTCATTATTAAATATTTTAATGCAATTTCTTATTATGATTGCTTTTTATTTATTGTTATTTGTTTTAATTTTATAAAAATGTTTAATTATTATACTGTTTTTAATATTTTTTGAATTGTTTTTGTAATTTTATATATAGTTTAAATTTTAAAAAAATAACATTATAAATTACAATAACTAATATTATGTGAAAAATATATATAATAAAAAATATAATTTAATTAAATTAAATTTAGAAATAAAAAATAATAATTTCAGAAAATAAAAAAAAGGTTACATTTGATTACTAATATTTTTATTATAATTATTATACTTATAAGTATCTTCTTATGTTTTCAATACGTGATTTTGGTTCCCACGACTTGAGTTACCATGTTTTAGAAAAGTCATAACTTTGACTCGTTCTCAATTTGTTATTAGTTTATTTAAATTACCTTGAAAAATGTGCTAAGTATTTAAATGTATTCACACTAGCTTCGCCATTGAACATCTAACTGGTCTAAAAATTAAAAATAATATGATCATTGGAGAAGCACTTGCAACCAACCACGCAGATAAAATCAACGTCATGATATATTTGTCAAGAATAATTAATAAATATTAAAACTTATAAAAAATTATATATAAATTTAATATTAAATAAAATTTGACTAATAGTTTGTTTTATTTAGAGAACAAAAAGTGTCCATAATATTTATCATATAATCATTATTATTAATAATTTATTTTATGTACATAAAAAATAAAAAAGTATCAAAATAATTTTAAAATTATTATACTATTTCTTTTTCGTTTTAGTATTATTACAAATTCAAATATAATTAAATGTAAAAAAAAACTTAAATTAATATAGAAAATAACAAACGAAAAAAAGGAAGGTATATTAACTATCAATTAATAAGGTATTAAAGGTTCAAATTATTTTATTATTTTTTAATTTTATTTTTGTGTACTCAAATAAATTATCAATTATAGTTATACAACATTTATACACAGTTTTTATCTTTAAATAAAGTAAAATTACATCGATGATTATTGATGTCAAAATCATTTATCAGAATCCATGTAATAACATCTATGAATTTATATTATTTTAACTAGTGAAATTAATTATTTCATATTCATAAATACATTGAATTAAGGATCATTAATTATACTTTAATGTTGTGTTTTGTTGAGACGAATGATGTGAAGAAGAAGGAGAGTAAGAGATTAGAAGGATTATAGAATAAAGTTGGTGTTGTTTATTTTAAGAGATTCATAAGTGGTTTTAGAGTAGATTAGGAAGTGAAATTTATGACTGAATTCATTAATGTGACATATTAAACAAACTTTTAATAGATAATAAATTAAACTACTAAAATGTCCCTATTGTTATAGGTTATATAAAACTATATATAAATGATTTAGAATTATTTTTATAAATTTTATTCAATGATTGAAATTATAAAAAGATTATTTAAAAAATAAATAAACAATATATTTTGTATGAAAATAAATTCAATATGTAAGGTAGAAAATAAGTAAATATTACGACACTAGCATGAAAAAAAAAATAGGAAGAGGATGAATTAATTATTTAGCCTCTGTCACCCTCCAATCTCACAAAAACCAGAGGAATGACATTTATTACAAATCATACTCATCCTCCCTCCTTATCCCTTTTCATAACTCTAAGAAAAATAGTCAATCACCCTCTGATACTCAGTTTCCATTATTATTGAATAGTGAATCTATTCAAAAGAACACGGTCTAAAGAGAACGTCGAACACAAATTAACATTTTTTTTACTTTTATACAAACATAATATATATCATTAAACACACATGAAAATAAATTTGTATTAATTTTTTATTAAAAAATAAATTTTAATAATTGTATTAATTTGTAATTAGATGAAATATTTTGACAATATACGTAACAATTAATTTTTTTTAACTATATTAACTTTCAGTTAGATCTAAATTTACTTTAAACTGAATTCAGGTTTTGACTACTTTGTTTGTATTAAACTCTTACACTATGTTTCATTCTGCTGATGTTTCTGTTACCACATATTTGTTGCAATGGATTTGTACATGCACCAATTTAAAAGAGAATAAAGATAAAGAATTCAAAAAATAACCTTTTAATTTTATCCTCTCTAAACAACAGAGATTTGAGTGGATACATCACTATGTATATACAATGTTCTTTTAAAATAATGTAACATTTAGATTTTTTTTATGTATATAAATTATTTTCTTGAAAAACCTAAATATATACTGCACAAATCATATTTTAATTTACAAAAATTATAATTTAATAGAAAAAAAAATTGATGCATGTGTTTGAATATTTTTTTTTTTCATACTTTTAAATCATCAATTTGAACCGTGGAAATGTGTGAAATAAAAAAATATAAGTTATAAAAAAAATATTAAAGTAAAAAAAAAAAACTAAACTATTTATAATAAAAATTAAATATTAAAGTAAAAAAAAATTAAACAGTCTTGTTTTATCGTTTATTTAAAAAAAAATGAACTTTTATCGGTTAACTCCTCACTATTTGGATTATGTATTTTATTTACTCATTTTTCTTCAATGGCCTCTTATCCTAAACACCGCGCACACTCTGTTTTTTAATTTAATTACCATCATTGAGACAATGATCGTGAGCTTCTCATCTCCGTCACTACCATATAAGGTCATGTCGCCTTGCTCTCGTCATCCCACCTTACCACCTTCACTGCAATTCTAACACATCACACTCCACCCAACTGATATCTTGTTTTTTGAACATTAACTCTAACTAACATTTTATCATTCTCTTATATGTCTCTTGTATTTTTCTCATTTTTTTTTATACTTGTTGCTTCACTACTCCCATTTCACCTTTTTTTTTCATCGTCTTATAATATTTTTCTTAAATATTTAGGCTTTTACCAATTTCGGAACTTTATGTTCTTCACTTTGACAAAATAGTTATTTGTGTGAAAGGTGAATACAAATCAATTTAAGTTTGTCCTTTGAATGTTTTTTTTATTGAAAGTATACAATTTGTTTATGTTATTGTTTATACACTTGTAATATCTAATTTGAGGAAAAGAATTATGTTTCAATTGTTTAAAAGAGACCTCACGATTGTGGTGTTGGTGTTCAAAAAACTTATGGGTGTGACACATTTTATGCACATTATAAAAGCGACTATTCTTTTGCTCTATATTAATTAATTATGAAAGTGTAAAATTTTTCCTTAAATTCCCTCCTTTTTTGAGGGTGTTTTAAAATTCAGCAAAATGAAATAGTATTTCAGTTAAGTTTTGTTCAATTCGGTTAGGTTCAGTTCGGTTCAATTCGGTTCGGTTCGTTTTGGTTCGGTCTAATCCGGTTCAATTCAGTTCAATTCGATTCGGTTTGGTTCAATTCAGTTCAATAAAGAATATATAATGAATTTTTAAAATAGTTGTTAAATGTAAAATTAAAAAAATAAAATATGTACATAAGAGAAGTTTTTGAAACAATTGTTGAAGACAAAAAAGGTTTTTAAGCTAACGGTTAAAAGTAAACTATTTATAGAATAATTAGTTTTTAAATAATAATTAAGGATAAAATTGGAATAACAAAATATTGACACAAAGGAGAGTATCTTCTTTATATATTGTTATAGATGAAAAAAATTAATCTAACTAAACTTAACTATGACTATTTGTATTATATTAAAAGAACAACAAAAATAAACTATTTATAATAAAATTAAGTATTAAAGTAAAAAAAAATCATTGTCTTATAATATTTTTCTTAAATATTTAGGTTTTTACCAATTTTGAAACTTTATGTTCTCCACTTTGACAAAATAGTTATTTTCATGAAAGATGAATACAAAAATTTTTAAGTTTGTCCTTTGAATGTTGTTTTTACCGAAAGTATACAGTTTGTTTATGTTATTATTTATACACTTGCTATATTTAATTTGGGGAAAAACATTATGTTTTAATTGTTTAACAAGGACCTCACAATTGTGGTGTTGGTGCTGAAAAAACATTTGGGTGTGACATTTTTTATGCACATTACAAAACAACTCTCCTTTTTCCTCTATATTAATTAATTATGAATGTGTAAAATTTTTCCTTAAATTTTCTCCTCTTTTTTTCGAAGGTTCGGTCTGGTCCGATTTGGTTCAGTTTAATTCATTTTGGTTTGGTTCAGTTCGGTTTGGTTCAGTGTAGTTCGATTTAGTCTGGTTTGGTTCAGTTCAGTTCGGTTCAGTGCGGTTCGATTTGGTTCAGTGCGGTTCGGTTTGATTCAGTTCAGTGAGATTCAGTCTAGTTCGGTTCGGTTCGATTCAGTTCGGTTCAATTCAATTCAATAAATAATATATAATGAATTTTTAAAATGGTTGTCAAATGTAAAATTAGAAATATAAGATATGTACATAAAAGAAGTTTTTAAAATAACTACTGAAGACAAAAAAGGTTTTTAGGCTAACGATTAAAAGTAAACTATTTATAAAATAATTAGTTTTTAAAATAACAAATAAGGGTAAAATTGGAATAATGAAAAATGGACACAAAAGAGGGTATCCTCTTTATATATTGTTGTAGATGAAAAAAATTAATATAACTAAACTTCGTTGTGATTATATGTATTATATTAAAGTAACAAAATAATAATTTCTTTCATGGTCTTATAATATTTTTCTTAAATATTTAGACTTTTACAAATTTCAGAACTATATGTTATCCACTTTGACGAAATAGTTATTTCCGTGAAATGTGAATACAAGCATTTTTAAGTTTGTCCTTTGAATGTTGTTTTTATTGAAAGTATACAGTTTGTTTATATTATTGTTTGTACACTTGCTATATTTAATTTGGGGAAAAACATTATGTTTCAATTGTTTAAGAGGGATCTCATGATTGTGGTGTTGGTGCTGAAAAAAATTATTGGGTGTGACATTCTTTACGCACATTACAAAACAACTCTCTTTTTGCTCTATATTAATTAATTATGAAAGTGTAAAATTTTTCCTTAAATTTTCTCCTATTTTTTTGAAGGTGTTTTAAAATTCAACAAAAGTAAAGAGTATTTATGTTTAGTTCAGTTCAATTCAATTCGCTTTAGTTCAGTTCGGTTCGACCAGGTTTGGTTCATTGCGATTCAGTTCGGTTCAGTGCGATTAGGTTCGATTCAGTGTGGTTCGATTCAGTTCAGTTTAGTGCAGTTCAATTCGGTCCAGTTCGGTTTGGTTTGGTCGAGTCCGATTCGATTCAGTGTGGTTCTATTTTATTCGGTCTGGTCCGGTTCAGTTCAATTCGTTTCAGTTCAATTCAGTTCGGTTCGATTTAGTGTGGTTCGATTCGGTTCAAGGTGGTTCGGTCCAGTCCGGTTTGATTAGGTTCGGTCCAATTTGGTTCAGTGTGGTTCAGTTCGATCTGGTTCGGTTCAATTCGGTTTAATTCAATTCAATATGATTTGGTTCAGTTCAATTCAGTTCAATAAAGAATATATAATGAACATTTAAAATATTTGTTAAATGTAAAATAAGAAAAATAAAATATTTACAGAAGAAAAGTTCTTAAAATAACTGTTGAAGACAAAAGAGGTTTTTAGGCTATCGGTTAAAAGTAAACTATTTATAAAATAATTAGTTTTTAAAATAACAAATAAGGGTAAAATTGGAATAATGAAATATGGACACAAAAGAGGGTATCCTCTTTATATATTGTTGTAGATGAAAAAAATTAATATAACTAAACTTAGTTGTGATTATATGTATTATATTAAAGTAACAAAAAAATTAAACTATTTTTAATAAAGAATAAATATTAAAGTAAAAAAAATTAAACAATATTGTTTTATCATTCATTTTTAAAAAATTGAACTTCTATCGGTTAACTGCTCACTAATTGAATTATGTATTTTATTTTCTCATTTTTCTTCAATGGCCTTTTGTCCTAAACATCGCGCACACTCCATTTTTTAATTAAATCACCATCATTGACATAATGATCGTGAGTTTCACATCTCCGTCAATACTATATTAGGTAATGCCGCCTTGCTCTCGTCATCTCACCTTTTTTCTCGTCATCCTCGTCAATACACCCCACCAAATTGATATCTTTTTTTTTTTAACCTTAACTATAACTAACATTTTGTCCTTCTCTTATATGTCTTTTGCATTTTTCTCATTTTTTTATACTTGTCGCTTCACTACTCTCATTTCACTTTTTTTTTTCATCGTCTTATAATATTTTTTTAAAATATTTAGGCTTTGACCAATTTTGGAACTCTATGTTCTCCACTTTGACGAAATAATTATTTGTGTTAAAGGTGAATACAAATCAATTTAAGTTTGTCCATTGAATGTTGTTTTTATTGAAAGTATACAATTTGTTTATGTTATTGTTGATACAGTTGCTATATTTAATCTGGGGAAAAATTATGTTTCATTTGTTTAAGAGGGACCTCATGATTGTGGTGTTGGTGATGAAAAAACTTTTGGGTGTGACATTTTTTAGGCACATTAAAAAGGGACTCTCCTTTTGTTTATATTAATTAATTATGAAAGTGTAAAATTTTCCCTTAAATTTTCTCCCCTTAAATTTTCTCCTCTTTTTTGAAGGTGTTTTAAAATTCAGCAAAACTAAAGAGTATTTCAGTTCAGTTTAGTTTAGTTTAATTCGATTAGGTTCCGTTCAGTTTGGTTCAATTCGGTTCAATTCGATTATGTCCGATTCAGTTTGGTTCGATCTAATTTGGTTCATTACGGGTCGATTCAGTTTAGTGCGGTTAGGTTGGCTTCAGTTTGGTTCGGTGCGGATCAATTCGGTTCAGTCCGGTTCGATCCAGTTTGGTTCATTACGGTTCGGTTTAGTGCGGTTAAGTTTGGTTTACTGTGGTTTGGTTCAGTGCGATTTTGTTCGGTTTAGTGCGGTTCAGTTTGGTTCAATTCAATTTGACTCGGTTCGGTTCAGTTTCATTCAATAAATAATATATAAATGAATTTTTAAAATAGTTGTTAAGTATAAAATTAGAAAAATAAAATACGTACATAAGAGAAGTTTTTAAAATAACTGTTGAAGACAAAAGAGGTTTTTAGGCTAACAATATATAAAAAGGATTACTCTTTTTGTGTCCACATTTCATTATTCCAGTTTTACTATTCATTATTTTAAAAATAATTTATCTTTAACCATTATTTTAGAAACATCTTTTATCTTAAACCATTATTAAAAAAAATTGTGTACATCTTTTATTTTTCTAATTTTACATTTAACAATTATTTTAAAAATTAATTATATATTTTGTATTAATCTTATTTTTTTATAAAAATTAAAAAATACAAGCACAAAGGTGCGATAACGACTGTATTTTTTGCTAATCAAATAGAGAAAATAGAAGTTTAAGTAAGAAAAAAAAACAATTTTAATTGAAATTAATTATAGAATTCCAACTAAATCAAACCTTTACGGTTTGAATTAGTTACCGTTTAGGATATGTAAACAATTTTGTCATGTATTATTTGTGGAACAATCTTTTAATTTAAAAAAAAACATTAATCAAAATTTATATTATTACAATTACAAATTCACAAAAATACAATTAACTTTCTAATACATAAATAAATAAAGAAGTCAAAATATTTTTAAAAAGTCAACTATAATAATATAACATATATTTGCAATAAAAACATTATAATGAAAAAATGTTGAGAACCTAAATGTGGGTCTAAGTCCCATATTGAATAAAAATGAAAAAATTATTGAGCACTATATAAGGATGAAAATCCATAAATTTATTGTCATGAGATTTTTGTTAAAAATTATGTTAATCCCTTATGTATATGTTGAATTCATGTCTCACTTGTGTTAAATCTCCCTAATGATCATCTCTCTCAATGTACTACGTTCTTAATGGATTTTAACTCAACTTTTTATTTTTGTATAATTACTCGTATAGTACTCAGTTTGGGGCTAGTGTGTCAAGTCCCTGTGTGTGACACATGGCATTATCAGTATCACTATCAGATGTCATTGTGTTGATTTCGATTTAGTTCCCATATATGTCTTTTTGTTTTAATTTAGTACCTAAGTATGTGTATCTGATTCAATTTTATCCCAATTTTTTTTAATAATTGAAATATTTTTATAATCCATTTTTTATAAGATTAAAAATAATTAAGTATAAATATTTTTACAAAATTAAGTACTAATATTTATAATGTTTCTCTCAATTTCAGACCAAATTTATTATTTGTATAAATGTTATACTAATATTTTTTATTAAAAACGACTTTTTAACATATTACTTTATTAATTACTTTTTTATTAACTACTAATGTTTTGTTAATTTTTTAATTACTTTCAAAATAGAACAATATTGTGGCTTACTAATTTTAAATCAAAATTTCTATTGGTATGGATGTTATACTAATTTTTTTTTTATTAAAAATGACTTAATAAAATGATTTTTACCACTAAATTTTAATATAAACATCAAATACTTAATTTTTGTAAAACTTTTATACTTAATTACTTTTAATTTTATAAAAAACATTAGGTCAAAATTGAATCAAATACATATAAGTAGATACTAAATTGAAACGAAAAAATATAAATGGAAACTAAATCGAAATCAACACAATGATATCTGATAGTGATATTGACACGTGACATTGACAATGCCACGTGTCACACACATGGACTTAACACGTGGCATTTTATTTTATTTTTTAAAAAAAATTTAAAAAAAATAAAAAAAAAATCAAAAAAATTGACACGTGGCACGTTGACTAACGACGTTAGTCAACTCTGTCCGAAAGGGACCTAATTGAAGCAATTTTCAAAAGTTGGGATGCAATTGACACTTTTTTAAATCTGGGTACCTATTTGACACACTAGTCCCAAACTGGGTACTATACGAGTAATTAAACCTTTTATTTTTTGTGTGTTCTCTCTGTGGATCAAATTCATCAAGCAATTTAACAAATACGCGACTAATTATATGTTATGAATGTTACACTCACTAAACCTATTTATATGTTGTTATATATAATAATAATAATAATAATAATAATAATAATAATAAACCACTAAATTGTTTATGGAACTATCATTTTTAAATAATTATATATATATATTATTAATTATTATATATATATATATAAATATATAAATATATAAATATATTATTATTTATTATTATAATTTATTATATATAATTAATAATAATAATTATCATTAATAATAATATATATAAAAATTAAATATTGTCAAAAATATAATAATTAATATATTATTATATCATAATTAATATATAAAATAATTATTATTTTTAAGTATATAATAATTAATAATAATAAAAATTATAATATGTAGAATAATTAATATTAATTAAAATATTATTAAAAAATAATAATATATATAATAATTACTATTATTAATTTTTGTATAACTTTTTTCACATTCATAAAAATTTTATTTTTTTTGTTTTAAAAATTCATATAATTTTAATATTTTTTTAATAATTATTTGTAATTATTTTTTAACATCAAATTACAAAATTATTTTCTTTTTCCATCAAAGATATTTTGGTAACTTTATAATTCTAACTACTTTTATAATTTATCTTATCTATCACATCAATCAAATTTCTCAATAACTTTTATAAAACTTAACTCCAAATTCACTTACTTTATCCTTTAAATTTACTTTAAAAAAATATACATATTCATTTACTCAAATACACACAAATTCATTTTCTTACTCTCCCTAAGATTCATCCAAACAAAATAACACGCCCTTAATTCTGCAGTACCAGCCTTTCTTACAAGTTGATAAACTATTTGTGAGAAACCTTCCCTTTCAAAGAGATTAATCATTAATTATGTTAGCAGGTTCTCACACGTGGTTGTCCAATGATCGCCTACTTCTGGGATAACAAATTTCCTTATTATTGTCATCTGACATTCCCACTACTGAATGGAAATACTAGATAATTAAAGTTAATAAGAAACCAAAACTGATAAATGAAGATAATTAAAACAAAAACTGAAAAAATCAAATTCAAGAAATAACCATGATAAAAGAAAAAAAAAACTAAATGTAAAAATTAAGCCACATGTATTCAATCCTTTCAGATAGAATAGAAACTAAGAAAATTGTGGAGATGGATGGTACAGGAAAGAAATAAAAAATTACTCACTACAAATTCTAAAGCAAATACGTTACGGTTGTAATTAGGAGACAAAACAAGAATTAGAGACTTGTTGACTCTAAAAGCCTATATGCACTTAGTTTCCTTTGCCACAAATAATGATCAGCCAAAGAAATCTGTTTGGGTGGGAGAGAAGAGGCTTAGTTCAACAAATTTCCTGTCCCTTTCCAATGTCCGAAATGAAATTGAACCACCTTTAGTTGATGCATCAGAATACCTGCCATGACCGGGACGGGGAGTTGGACTGTTCCCTTCAACATCATTATCTTCTTGGTGACCATGATTAGCAATAAGAGACATGGTATCATTATAATCAACATTCAGTCTCCAAGCATCTAAATCTGGCAAATTCCCCAGCGCCAAACTATCTGCAACTGGACGATACACAAGCATGCACATGCACACCCCAGCACAACACACAAGGGCAAGAAAAGCCAAGAAAGCAAAGGCTTCAAACATAAAATGCTCAGGTCCAGATAAAACAGATAAACCAAGGAAAAGAACCCTTAATGGAAGGAAACCTGAAACTGAGAGTATCAGTGTGTAAATCCTCTTCTGCAAACCCTTATTAATAACTAATTTCAAAATCCTGTTTCCAAGCCAAAAAAGGTAGGAGGTGAGGATAATGGCGAAAAGGCCAAGGAGAAGAGTACTGAGTAAAGGGTAAGTACAGAGGGCGATGTCATGTTCCTTAGCAATTGAAGAGGCAGTAGCTGTACTTGTAAAATAATGAGGCAACTTTTCTCCAGAACCATTGTTATTCTTGTTTAAGTGAGGTCCAACCAAAATGACAAAAAGTTGAAGAACAAAAACTGGGAAGCAGTAGAGCAGAATATAGCCGGCTGTTTTCCCATTCCATTTTCTGTTCATAATTCCAGTATCCAACGTCTGCAAGGGTGCACGGAGGAGAAACACGAGTGTGAGGAAGAGACAGGGTTCTGCAAACCCCAGATTTGATACAATGTAGCATTTGCAGATCGTTTCCTGCCATTTTAAGTGAAGGGCACGTCTTAACAAACTTAACCGAATAATCTCACCAAGACCCCACCAGATTGCAAACAAGATAAATGCTATTCTGATGATCCAAGGACCACTAAAATAACTGAGCTGAACAAAACCCCGATTATTAATACGAGACCGAAAGTAAAATGAGTATGCAATGCACATCAAGCCCAGAATAAGCAATATGGCTACTAAACAAATTGTCACCACACTGAATGCATCGGCAGCAAATCTCGTCAGGGGCATTACCCGAATTACAGATTCCAAGCATGCTCTCTGATAGCATGGATAAAAAAATTCTTTTCAGAATCCCACTTTAACTCGCTCAGGTCTCGGTAGTAATAATACAAGACAATGACGGAACACAGATCAGACATTCATTATGACTCCAACTAGCTCCCTTTCACGAGGCCAAATGGCAACGAGACCCATCTACCTCAGAACATGTGTGCTGTGAAGTACCTAAGAAAAGAAAAGCGCATAAGTAAAATTGGAACAAAACAACTGAACATGCAATTTCGCTTGGTGTCTAACTTGTATTTCATAAGAAAAAAATTGTTTGATTAAGCAGGCAGCATATTTGCATGAATGATTGATTGGGGGTGAAGTTGAATATAAGAAAGAGTAAAGGGTGAGCAGTAACTGGGTTTGAACATAAACTTGATTCTGACTCTGACAGAGAGGAATACAAAACAATAACTTCAGTAAGAAACTAAGCTAGCGAATCTGAAACTTAGTTGGTTGAATCAAAATTGAAATGGGTTTGTATTAGGGGACTAGAAAATGAAAAAAAAAAAAAAAGGAAAAGAGAAAGGGGGAAGAAGCAAGAAATGATAGAAGGAAGGAATGCAGAACTTACGGTGAGAGTGTTGGATTTGATGGATCTAGAAGATGAGAGTGAAGGATGAAGGAGAAGTGAAAAATGAGAATCCAATGACTCTCCCTGTGTTGTGTGTTGTGTTGTTCCAAATTCCAAATCATACACACACATGTTGTCTCCAGCCTGTCTCCAGCTGTCTCAACTCAACCCTCCTTTTTTTTTTCTTAAATAAATATTATTTCCAATAATATGTCACGCCACGCTCTAACCACTTCCTACGCTGTATATATTTTACTTACATGTATTTGCTTTCCTACATTATATATTATTAAGGTAAAAATTCTGAATATTTTTCCTTTTAACTAAACCAACCAAAACTCAATTGGTATTATTTGTCAAATAAATATAATTCAAATACCCTACCAGCATGTGTATTGTTAATATACAAGTTATCTTATCCCAAATTCCCGATGTTGCTAATTTAATTTCAGAATTGGACTAGGGCTTGAAAAAATTTGTTACAACTCCTCATCTAAAGTCCCGTTGTAAAGCGGCATAATTTCCTTAAATTACGAGAGATAACATAAATTTTTGAATTATTTTGAATCATATAATCTAAAATGTATCATAACTAATTTCAAATTATATATTTTGAAAATATTATAAATTATACGATATAAATAATTTTTATAACTTAATTATAAATATTTTTTGTTTATTTTTTAAGTAATTTTATAATTAAAAAATAAGTTAAGTTTAAAAAACGATAAGAAAATGGTTAATTTTAAAAAATAGTAAAATTGATAACATAGTTTTTTAATTTAAAAACAAACTATTTAAAGAATAAATGTAAAAGAAACCAAATATAGATACACAGTATTTTGTATTTATGTGTAAATATATAGGTATAGATTATTTACCAAAATATCTTTTAAGTAGTTAGCGAATCTTGAAACGTTATTTCTGAATTTACTAATTACTCATGGTGGTAGAATTTAGAAATGGGCCGACCCGGTGAGGCAATGACACAAAACCCTAATAAGTAAGTAGAAAGACTTGAAAGCAGTTACATTGGATTGAATCTCACACTCTCTCACAGCACCAGCCGTGCTTCGGACTTCCCTCCCACCGTAAGATTTCATCTTCCTCTGCCTTTCCCTTCCCTTTTTCCATTTCAGTGAGATTTCCTTTTCATTACGCTTTTCTTCTCGATTAGCAGGTACAGATCGCAACTCTGCACCAGAAGAGGGACCTCCTTTTTCCTTCAATTTTCTTTAACCATGGCTCCGCTGGTGAGTCCTAGTCTTCCTATTCAATAATATCACTCTTTCTTTTAGGTTTTCACTTACTTACACTCGATCACTCACTCACTCACTCAATAATCCACTCCCTGTGTATCAATTGGACTGTTTTCTAGATCCTGCATGGTGGCAAAACAAACAAAAATTCCTACAAGACACTTATTGCAGCGGAGTACGCCGGCGTCCAAGTTGAATTTGCTCCAAATTTTGAGATGGGTGTATCCAATAAAACTCCTCAATTTCTCCAGATGAATCCTATTGGCAAGGTCTCGTCTTTATCCGCACCTCTATACCTAAATCTAATTAAAACCCTACTTTCATTTCATCTCACCTCTGCTTCTTTATTCTTCCAGGTTCCTGTCTTGGAAACACCCGATGGTCCACTGTGTGAGAGCAATTCCATTGCTCGCTATGGTAAGCAATATCATTTGTAAATAGCCTGTCTTGTTCGCTTTTCGAAACCCCCACACCATGATTTAAGGGTTTAAATGAGATAATTTAATGATGTTCATTTTTTATTATCATCGTGCATTGCATTCATCTGAGTACGGGGATTGTTGCGATTTATTTTTTCTGATGTTGAGGTTGTTTTGCTGCAGTTGCCCGGCTGAGCCCTGACAGCACTTTGTACGGTTCATCTTTGATTCAATACGTTAGTCTATTATCCACCCAAAATTATCTCAAATGTTTATTGTTGTAGAGTATTCATACTGTGTACATGACGTCTACAAATGGCTGCTTTTGTTGCTGTTAGTTTATGTCTTCATGTTTTTTTTTTTATATTTTGCTATTTTAACCTTTCAGGCCCAGATTGAACAATGGATTGATTTTGCATCACTTGAGATTAATGTCAATATTTTTGTGTGGTATTCCCCAAGAGTTGGACGAGCACCATACCTTCCTCCGGTCAGTTGTTTACAAAGAATTTTTAATATTAAAGAAGTTTGTAATTTAGAAAAAAATTTCGACTTGATCTATCATGCAAGATGTGAGTTGGGTTCTTTAGTCCTTTTGGTAAAATTATAATAATTAAACGGTGCATTGAAAAGGGGGATGTGTTCAATTCTTCTGCCAACAGTTTGTGTTTTTTGTTGTTCAATATTTTTGGTTCTTGTTAAACATTATATTACCCTGATATTTTGGCCTGATTTTAATTATGCGTCTGAATGAAGGCTGAGGAGGCTGCAATTTCTGCACTAAAGAGAGCTTTGGGTGCTTTGAACACTCACCTTGCATCCAATACTTACGTGGTTGGGCATTCTGTGACCCTGGCTGACATCATATTGACATGCAATTTGTATTTTGGTTTCGCAAACATCTTTATTAAGAGCTTCACCTCTGAGTTTCCTCATGTTGAGAGATACTTTTGGACCTTGGTCAATCAACCAAATTTCCGAAAGATAATTGGGCAGGTCAAGCAGGCCGAGTCTGTTCCACCTGTTCAATCTGCAAAGAAGCCTTCCCAGCCAAAAGAAACTAAGCCTAAGCCCAAAGATGAGCCAAAGAAAGAGGCCAAAAAGGAGCCAGAAAAGCCCAAAGAAGCAGCAGAAGAAGAGGCACCTAAGCCTAAACCCAAGAATCCCCTTGATCTTCTCCCTCCAAGTCCAATGATACTGGATGAGTGGAAAAGACTGTACTCCAACACTAAAACAAACTTCAGGGAGGTTGCTATTAAAGGTAATGTTTCTGTAACCCTTTGGAGTCATTATTTTGAATTTTACCCAGTGTATAACGATTATAGTTTATGATCATTGCACAGTGATTATGAGTAGAATTTTATTTGTTTTATGACATGCAGACACAGGTTCATTTTAAAACCTTTTTATCTTGCAGGATTTTGGGACATGTATGATCCTGAGGGATACTCTCTCTGGTTCTGTGATTACAAATACAATGATGAAAATACTGTTTCTTTCGTGACATTGAACAAGGTTGGTGGATTTCTTCAGCGGATGGATTTGGCTCGCAAGTATGCATTTGGAAAGATGCTAGTGATTGGATCAAATCCACCCTTTAAGGTGAAGGGGCTGTGGCTTTTCCGTGGGCAAGAAATTCCGCAGTTTGTGATCGATGAATGCTATGACATGGAGCTTTACGAGTGGACGAAGGTTGACATATCTGATGAAGCTCAAAAGGAGCGTGTCAATCAGATGATAGAAGATTTCGAACCTTTTGAGGGCGAGGCTCTTCTGGATGCTAAGTGCTTTAAGTGAAATTTATTCCTTGTAAGAGGCTGCAGCTTTTGTCATGTGTCTTCGTTTTTGGTAGGGTTCGGTTTTCTTTCGTATGTCTTTAACAGTGAAGAAGTGTTAGCCGTACGTACTTTATTTGAGCCGCATCGAAACTTCATAATATTTAGTTTTCTACCTTAATTTTAATGATAGCAAGACAAATACAAGTGCCATATTTTTTTATGTCGGGTCTAAGCATCTATGGTAATAGAGGGGTTCGTGTTTTTCTCCTTCCCCCCAATAAAAGAGCCATGGGTTAACCCGGGCAAATCCCTTAAGGATGGAGACTAGCATTCCAAAACAACTTGATGTTGATTTAACTTCAATGTCAATGCTATTTTCTCCTATCAACTGGGATTGACACCCGGTGCCCTTGTAACAGGGTAGTTCAAGGAGGAAAGACAGGAGAAGTTTTGTGATTAATTAATTACTTAGACTCTTTAGAAATGTGTTGAATTCTTCTCTTCATATTTTTGTTGGGATTGTATAAGGAAGAATCCATATTGTATGTGATTACATACGCATGTTGCCCCTTCTTTTTCAGTATTATAAAACTAGTATTTTATCGATCCCACCTCAAATTGATAATAGATTTATAAAGTTATAATTTTAGTTATAAAAGAATAGAAAACAAACTATCACTCGTTGCATGTAAAAATACCTTCCATGCAGGTGGTAAGACCAAAATGTAGAAGATGAGAATCTCGCCTGTTATTCCTTTGGTATTTAAAAACATTTGAAGATGATTTTCAAAACTTGAATACTTCATTATAACTTTTTGATATATTTTAATGTAGATGGAGACGAAATCTATCTGTGAAGTTTAATCGTGAGTCAATTAAGGTTTGTTTGTGTAAGTCAAAACAATGCAGCTCAGTATATGTTGATATTGATCAGTTTTTAAATCTCACTATTTTTGCTATATTTTGATGCACCTCTTTAAAACGCCTATTTTCAATCTATGTTTATCATTTTCATTGACAATTCCGTTAAGATTTTTCTTTCTTTGTAGTTTGGTAATTGTGTATAATATGGCGTTGGATGTTTATTGGTAGGGTGCATTCACAACAATGTGTATTATTTGATTAACAACATATATTATTTGATTATTAAAAAAATGTTAAATTATCAACACAGCAATGTTATTAAAGTTAATTGTTAAACTCATCATTGTAAGATGACTTGTATTAAAGAAACTTAGAATGTTTAGTCAGTTAAAAAAACATTGATCACTTAATACTTAATATTTAAATATGCATACAAAGCACATATAACACTTTCATATTCATCATTACAGACGATAATATTAAAATTGCCAAAAGAAAGGATAGTATTCCCTCAATCCCTCTCCGTTACAACTTACAAGCTCTTTCTTTCTGCAATTCCAAAATTTCTTTAATACCTTAGTAGATGCGGAAAAGTAAAAATATATTTTTGAATTAAATAAACTAAAAATAATCTATTAATTGTATAATTAAGAATTTATAAATAATATACTATAGATTGTGCAGACTAAAATATATTTTTGGATTAAAGAATTGTATTTCAAATTACACAATATATATAAAATACTTATACAGATTATATAAGCTCAGTATAATTCAAAAATATATTTCCATTAGCTTATTTATAAGTTTAAAATACTGTTTGAAATAAAAAATATTTTAAATTAAGTAATTCACCTGAGAATATATTTTTAGACGATGATGTATTCTGATATCTGAAAATTGTGAATTGTACAATTATGTTTTGAAATAATTGGAGAATTTATGAAAATGCATTAGGAAGTGATGAGATGAGAGGACGATGAGAGGAGGAGGAAGAAAATGAAGGGGAGGAAGTTGAGGGTGACGTGGCTAATTTAAGAACAAAGAAAGCAAAATTAAAATTGGGTGAGTTAAGATGAGAAGGGAGAATTTGAAGCGAGCATGTCCACGATGATGGCTGCACCTAATCTGGTGAGATGTTACAGTTCATACAGAAATGGCGTGATGAAGTCAAAGTGGAAGTGCAAGGCGGAGGGTGAAGCTGATGTGGTTGTGATTGGGAGTGGGGTGGGTGGACTGTGTTGTGGAGCACTGTTAGCAAGATACGGGGAAGATGTGTTGGTGGTGGAAAGCCATGACCAACCCGGTGGTGCTGCCCATTCTTTTGATATCAAAGGCTACAAATTTGATTCTGGGCCATCTTTGTTCTCTGGTTTGCAATCAAGGGGTCCTCAGGCTAATCCTCTTGCACAGGTTTTGGATGCCTTGGGCGAGACTCTTCCATGTGCCACTTATGATTCATGGATGGTTCACATACCTGAAGGTCAATTCTTGTCACGCATTGGCCCTACGGATTTTTTCAAGGACCTTCAACAGTACGCAGGTCCTAATGCTGTACACGAGTGGCGCAAACTTTTAGTGAGTTATTGTTTGTAATTTATGTTTCCCAATATTCTTCTTCACTTCAAACATATCGTAATTTGTTTCACATCACAGGATGCCGTACTTCCATTATCTGCAGCTGCAATGGCTCTTCCCCCTCTCTCTATTCGAGGAGACTGGGGTGTGCTTTCCACTGCTGCAGCTAGATATGCTCCTTCTCTCTTCAAATCCTTTCTTCAAATGGGACCTCGAACTGCTCTAGGGGCCACTAAACTTCTCAGACCTTTCTCCGAAATTCTTGACGATTTGCAACTCAAAGACCCTTTCATACGGAATTGGATTGACCTCCTCTCATTCTTGCTTGCTGGGGTCAAAGCTAATGCTGTACTTTCAGCTGAGATGGTTCCTAACTACTCTTCTTTCACCTGTTTGATTAATCATTATACCTTACGGACTGTTACATTTTTTTTCTACAACAGATATCAATTTTAATTTGATGATATAATTTACATCCCTCTTACTAGCACATCAAGTTCGGATGCTCACCAAATATTTCTATTTATGAATGCCCAAACAAATTTCCCCCCAAATTTTCAGGTTTACATGTTTGCAGAATGGTACAAACCAGGATGCTGTCTTGAGTACCCCCTTCATGGAAGTGCAGCTATTGTGGATGCTCTCGTGCGAGGACTAGAGAAATTTGGGGGAAGAATTTCTCTCCAAAGTCACGTGGAAAATATCGTTGTTGAAAATGATAGAGCCATTGGAGTCAAGCTGAGGAGTGGTCAAGTGAATATATTTTGATTGATAAGAAAAGGCTCAATGATAAAATTTTGTTGGTTAGCATCTGCGTTTTAATTTTTAATTGAATATTTATGTATTCTGCAGTTCCTACGTGCTAAAAAGGCTGTTGTCAGCAATGCATCGATGTGGGACACTTTAAAATTGCTACCTAAAGAAGCTGTTGCAAAGTCTTTTTCAGAAAGGATCAACACGACTCCTCAATGTGATTCATTCATGCATCTCCATTTGGGATTTGATGCAGAGGTTTGCCATTTTGGTGACTGGTTTCATTTGTTTGTAATGTCTTTCTCTTGAAGCAATTGATAAATAAAAGGGGAAGGTCCATGTTACAGCCAAAGTTTTCGTGTGTTTATCCTGTTCACGAACTGCATTCCAAGTAGTTGGTAGCTCACAAAACACTGTTTTATCTTTGAACCACAACCTTTTTTATGTCCTCAAAGTTGTAGCAGCACAAAACAAGTAATGTCACTCATGCTGGTTGCATCTTCAAGTTTCAAGTAGCTGTCTGTCATCATCCACCGTTTAAACTACTTGAAGTTGATAACATGTTCCAATATCTGATTGACCAGGATATACCCAGTGATCTGGGGATTCATCATATAGTTGTAAATGACTGGGAAAGAGGAGTTGATGCAGACCAGAATGTTGTGCTGATATCAATACCTAGTGTACTTAGTCCTAATCTGGCCCCGCATGGGAAACATGTGCTACATGCTTATATGCCAGGAACTGAACCATTTGACTTGTGGGAAGGACTTGATCGTAGGAGTGCTGAATACAGAAATCTGAAAGCTGAAAGATCAGAGGTATTCATATGATATGTGGATAATGATATCTATGTATGCTTAGTAGTAACATAGCATATAAGTGTGTTTGTTGAATCAGGTAATGTGGAAAGCTGTTGAGAGAGCAGTGGGAGGAGGTTTCAGCAGGGAGAAATGTGAAGTGAAGTTGGTTGGAAGTCCACTAACACATGAAAGGTTTCTTCGGAGGAACAGAGGAACATACGGGCCAGCTGTGCAAGCTGGCAAAGATACCTTTCCTGGACATTCAACTCCCATCCCACAGCTTTATTGTTGTGGAGACTCCACCTTTCCTGGCATTGGAATCCCGGCAGTTGCTGCAAGTGGTGCAATTGTAGCTAATTCTTTAGTCTCAGTATCTCAGCATTCCAACCTGCTTGATGCAATTGGCATATGAACCCAACAAACAAAAACTTTTATGTGGCTTTCCAACCAACATCTATCTTCTCATTCTTCTCATGTAACAGTAGTTATTACTAGACCAAATCTCATTTTTTTTTTTATTTTGTAATAATGATACACTTATTTATGAATATAATTTTTCATCATTCTTACGAGGTATTATCCTCAAGTTATCAGCAAGATTGTTATTGTTAGATGTAGTTTGATATTATTAAGATATTGTTAGATATTGATAACCACAATATCAAACAATATCTTCTATTTAATCTTTTTATTTTCAGTTACTCTTTTTACTTGTACCTCTCTCTATTATAAATAGATTACCCTATGTGTGGTTTATACACAAGGGAGATTAATCTCAATCCCTATCTTCTTTATTCTTAACATGGTATCTGAGCTTAAGGTTTTTTTCCGCTATCGCTGCCTCCACCACTGCCGCCACCGCCGCTGCTGCCACCGGAGCCGCCGGCGCCACTGCCGGCGCCGCCGCCGGAGTAGTCGCCGGAGCCGTCGCCGGAGACGCTGTCGGAGCCTTCGCCGGAGCCGCCGCCGAAGTCGCCACCACCGTTGTCGTCGCCGGAGTGTTAGTTCCGACCGGCGACCATACAGTTTTGATCATCCCTCACGCGCCATTCGAAGCCGCATTCGAAGCCGCGTGTCTTCCAGT
>Ga0214544_1000497_pt1 | contig 72003 bp, 41 predicted proteins | sample CNSS3metaG_FD_160074 | JGI IMG/M metagenome (GOLD analysis project Ga0214544, IMG submission 160074) | Root nodule microbial communities from cowpea collected in UCLA plant growth center, Los Angeles, California, USA - CNSS3 | ecosystem: Host-associated > Plants > Roots > Nodule | place: USA... | reverse complement strand
GAAAGATAAGATTGAGTTTTCCAAAGTGGCCACCTGATAAAGAAATAAAATTTTCCTTATCAAATGACTTTGACTAAGCATGCTGAGTTGAAATAAGTAGAGAATTTGTTGAATAATAATTTTATTTGACAAGTGTTTTACTTTAGGGATCATCAATATTGTTACACAAATAGAAAACTTTTTTGCCTTTACTTCGACGAGTATGTAGTAATCTTCATAGATGATATGGTCGTATACTTTTGATTTTATGAAAAACATGAAAAACACTTAGAGTTGTGCAAGAGAAAAAGTTGTATGTGACATTATCAAAATGTGAGTTTGGATGAAAGAAATATAGTTTTTAGGGCATGTGGTATCAAATGTAATCCTTCCCGAGTAGAGCTAATAATGAAATAATAAGATCCTAATATAACAACTAAAATTCAAATATTTGTGAGATTAGCTTGATAATATTGGAGATTCAACGAAGGATTCTAAAAAAATATGAACCTAAAATCAAACATCATCATGGAGGTAAAATTTGAAATTCAAAAAATACAATCTAACCAAATCTTTGATTGTCATAAGTTAGGGGGTTCTTCCTTTGTTGTGCAGGCATTCCATGCTTCATTTGCAATGTTTTACTTGCCTTGAAATTAAGACACATTGGACAAGAATTTTAAATCCTAATCCAGCTTTCAGGCTTCTTTTACCTTGTGAACTTCTTGTTTGTTTCTTCTTAACTTATCCTTTTTCTTTATTTAACCAAAATTAAATACATGCAAATGTGCTTGTAAAAGATCCATCTAAACCTATTTACTAAGTACACATCTCTTACAAATATATACAAATTCCAAACAATACAAAATAAAGAAGAAAAATAAATATTTTTGTTGAGTAAGAAACACTTGTCTTACGTACTTATAATAATCCTTCAAGGAATAAGGTGTTCTTATTCATTTTCTTCATTAGCATTCATCCACTCATCATGTAAACTATGATAGTTCTTTTTGCATGCTCGAGATGATGACCTTGTTCTTGGTGAAGTTTGCTTGTGAATGTAGATTCAAGTTTGATAATTCTAGCCAAACAAAACTAAATTATCGTGTATTTAATTCTATTCCTTCTTATTTTTTTATTTATTTTTTTGTGTTATTTGTTTTCTATTTTTCAGCGAACTTATTATGTTAATCTCACCAACTTAAGCAAAGTAGAATAAAATTTTATAATTTTTTTGCATTAAATATGTTGTTTTTTTCTTCAAACTATTTTTAAAAGTTGTGAATCATCCCAAATTAAACTACATGTATGTTTCGTCTATGCATTTTATGAATGTCATGTAAAACATTTCTCTGACAAACGATACGTGGAGTATTTATTATGTAACAAAATGTAGTTGCACACTAGATTATAATATAGCTTCCACGTACGATTTTTTGAAAAAAAATATTTTACGTAACTTTCATAAAATGTAGATATAATTTAGTTTGATGACAAAATATAATTTTTAAAAATAATTAAAAATTAAAATCATATTTAGCACTAATATTTTTCATTATCGTGATTGGACTTTATTATTCAATTATTTATAGATCTATTTTGGTAATATGTTATTATTTAATAAGATATAAAAATAAAGTTTCAGATACGATGAAATATACCTAAGTTTTGTCGTTTGATTCGGAGAAAATGTGAAAGATACGCTCAGATACTTTCATAAAGTAGTTGTATCCAGCTGGAAATCACCTACACTAGTCCATTATTATTAGAAGAAAAAGTTTTCGCATGAGTCAACGAACAATCGAAAATGGCACAGGTTAAAGTGCACCTATTTGTAAAAACTATATATATTTATATAACGCAACTCTGATAAAGAGAAAGAAATGGTGTTGATTGATGTTACGTAACTTACCCGAAGTCAGAAAAAAGTTTGATGCATATTGTAATTTACAAAAGCCATTTATTTGACACAAAATTTTAAGTCAACCTATTCCATCCTATGTTTTTTTTTATTAAATTTACCTTTTTTAAAAAAATCAATCAAATTTATATTAGCAATTATTTTTCCAATCAGTCCAACTCAAACTATAACCACCGTTTTGAGTTTAAATGCGATATTTATATAATTTTATTATATAAAATTATTATTCTCTATTTTATTATTGTTGTAGATTAATATTAATTAGTATCAATTATATAACATATATTATTAATGAACTTGTTAGTATCAAATTTAGAGATCATTGGTCTCTATTATTAAGGATATAAATTGATATCTCATTAATAATCAGTTATCAAGACATAAAAATAAAATTAATAGAGACATGTTTTATTTTGAACATTCGATCTTATTACCTTACCAAAAATAGAATAATATCATCTCACAAAGAGTTCTAAGATGAGAAAGAAGAATGAGTTGATTTTGTTTGAAAAATCAAGTTACACTCTTCCGTCTACATTATTCTTGATTACTAATATTTTGAATACCGAAAACTTCTCTTAATATTTTGAGAATAATTTATTATATGTTGGAGTTTAGAGTTTGATACTTTTTATAAGTACCAGTTTATAACCAATTATATTTAAATAAACGGTTATTTAAATCATAAAAATAAAAATATAATTATTTTAATTTAAAATAATGTTCAAATTGTAAAAAAAATAGTTAAAAAGAAGAGTATCAGTACATACCAAAATACTCCTTTTAATAAGTACTAGCGTAAACATAGGTGCTATTGCGTGTGCATATGTATTTTTTAAATATGCGTGATATTATATTAGTAGATGATAATATTGTAGTGTTATTAAGTTAATATATAAACAAAAATGATATTTATTAAAAATAAAGTGAAATATATCATAACAGATAAAATAATAAGCATTGATAAATAAAGAAGAAGAGTAGAAGCATAGACAGTCGATTTGATAAAAAGGTTTCAATTTTTTAAAATTTAATAAATTATTATATTTAAAGGGTAAAATTGATATTTTGAAATATTGTTGATTAAATTATATTAATAAGTGTAAAACTAATAGATATTCTCGTTAAACATATACCACAAATTGCAATTGTTTTTATAAAATGTTTTATAGTCAGTTAAAATAATGTATTAAATAATATATTGTTATATTATTTGGTATATAAAAATTAGTCAACTTTCTTTACCCAGTCTCTCATCCTTTTGTTACCCTGTGAATTTTTTCAGCAATTTTACTTTGGACAAAATTTATATATACAGTTCCTTGAGTATTTTAGTGTTACTTTTTATGAGTTTCATTGATGTTACATGTTAATATTTAATATAATCTTTTATTGCACATTATTGAGATAAAATCATAATTTTTATTGAAACAGAAAACCTGCATATTTTTTTTGTCTTTTTATTTTTCCATTAGAATAGATCTGCCACTGTCCAGTTCCAGTCCCAGTGATAATTTGTAAAAAACAGTAAAAGCAGAAAAGATGGGACTCAAAAAGTTTAGAAAAAGAAAAAGGTTTCAATAATAGTGCGATGATGATGGCTTTGGGACTACATTTATAACCAGTGTTGAAGTATATATATAGATAATTTTCCATATTCATAATAATAAATATCTTGAAATTGTATATAAGAATAAGATATGTTCTTATAAAATCATATCATTGTATTACGAAAGCTTATTCATCAACAGATTTCACATCACATAACATTTATTATACTAACCAAAATCAGCAACATTCAAGTAAAACAGTTGATGGAATGATCAATTCAATCTAATACAGATATTTAAGACATTGAAAACAAACTTTTTAAACTTTGAGACAATTAAAACAAACAAAGATAATATGAATTAGAGAATATTTTTCTTTTAGCCATAAAAATAAAAGCAGTATACTACTTTCCTCCCCTATCCTCGCTGATGATGAAGATATTTATGCATATTTTTCATCAGAATGAGCATAAAAATTGAAAAGTGCTCTGCACAAAAGGAAAGGACTTTGAACTTTTCTTATTTTCAAAAAAGTTATATTCTATGCATCATTACATACTAAGAATGCAGCTTTATGAAGAAGACGAGAAGTTGCAACCACTTGGTGTGTTTTTATGCATTTGGAAAGCCTCTGAAACTCTCCAACTATGGATACTAATTCAAGAAACTGGAGATGGTCAAGAATTGTCCAATTTCTCGTAGCTTCTGCTCTTCTTTTTGTCCAAAACTCTGTGCCCACTTCTGCAGAGGCAAGCTCTGTGAGTGCAACTTAAGTTTCTACTTCTACTTTAGTGTATATCTGTCATTGAACACAATCAATTATTAAATAAATCATTGAACTTCTAGGTGCACATTGTATACATGGGAGATAAGATATATCAAAATCCGCAACTTACTAAAAAGTATCACCACAAAATGTTATCATCACTTCTAGGAAGGTATGGTTTATGTCCTTCACATACTCATTTTTCCATATAAGAATCAAGAAATAAAGTAACTGCAAATGTTTTGTTTTTGTTCTGAAGCAAAGAAGCTGCAAAGAATTCAATTCTTTACAGCTACAAGCATGGTTTTTCAGGGTTTGCAGCAAGATTGACAAAACATGAAGCAGAAGCAATAGCAAGTATGATGATTGTTGTTTAACCCATCTCAGAACCTTTTAAAAGTTATATAATTTATAACATGTAATGCAGAGTTTCCTGGGGTAGTTTCTGTCATTCCAAATGGCATTCACAAACTCCACACAACCAGGAGCTGGGACTTTATTGGGATCCATCATTCTACTTCTGAGACCGCTTTGTCTAACACCAACTTAGGTGAAGGAGCCATCATAGGTGTAATAGACACAGGTACTACTAGTAACAATAAAATTGAGAATCCAGATTGTCTGCAGGGGTTTTTTGGTGTTGTTTTTCATCCGTGTATTTTGAAACACATCAGAGAGACAATACATAAAACTCAGCAGAAAACTAAGCAGAGAATCTAAATTCTAAAATTAACTCCTGACACCAATAACTAACGAGGGCTTGCCATGTAGCTATGTAACCAATGAGAATTGTGGTTTCTTGAAGGAATTTGGCCAGAGTCAACAAGTTTCAATGATAAAGCAATGGGAGAAATCCCATCAAGGTGGAAAGGAGTTTGTCAAGTGGGAGAGCAGTTCAACTCCACCAACTGTAACAAGAAGATAATAGGTGCAAGATGGTTTCTGAAAGGAATAACTGATGAGACTAAGAAGCTTCTTCAAGGAAACAACACCAATGAATATCTCTCAGCAAGAGATGCAATTGGTCATGGCACTCACACAGCTTCCACAGCAGCTGGTTACTTTGTAGGAAATGCAAGCTTCAGAGGACTGGCTTCTGGTATAGCCAGAGGAGGAGCACCTTTGGCTCACTTAGCTATCTACAAAGCTTGCTGGGACTTTCCAATTGGAGAGTGCACTGATGCTGATATTTTGAAAGCTTTTGATAAGGCTATTCATGATGGTGTTGATGTTTTAACTGTTTCTCTTGGCCTTTCCATTCCCTTGTTCTCCTATGTTGATCAACGTGATGTAATAGCAATTGGTTCTTTTCACGCTACTGCTAAGGGAATCACAGTCGTTTGTTCTGCTGGAAATTCTGGTCCTCTCTCACAAACCATTACAAATACTGCACCATGGATCATCACAGTTGGAGCAACCACCATAGATAGGGCCTTTCCAGCTGCCATCACTCTTGGAAATAACCGCACTCTCTGGGTATGCTACAACTATTTTCAAATCAAATTTCTGAATAATTATGCTCACTTCACTTCACACTTCATACGTGGTTTCAACCTGTGATTGTTTCTATACAGGGACAGTCCATTGATACTGGAAAACATGGTGTGGAATCTGTTGGGCTCACATATTCTGAACGTATTGCTCTAGACTCACCAGATAATTTGGCGTGAGAACTCCCTTCAGTTTCACTATGTTTTGTGCATTGCATTCTTGTAAATTTTGTATTTACTGCGTTGTATGTTTCTTTCAAGCAAGGATTGCCAATCTGGAAGTCTAAATGCAACTATGGCAGCAGGAAAAATTGTTCTGTGCTTTGGCGTATCAGATCAACAGGACATTGTTTCTGCATCAGTTACAGTGAAGGAAGCTGGAGGAGTTGGACTAGTATATGCACAATATCATGAAGATGGACTCAATCAGTGTGGTTTGTTTCCATGTATCAAGGTAGATTATGAAACGGGGACACAAATATTAACCTATATTAGAAGATCAAGGTTAGCTAATATATAACATTGGCTTCTTCTTCTGAATGTTAATTTATTTTAAAATTAACTTTATGGTTATCTGAAAGGTTTCCAACAGCAAGCCTGAGTTTTCCCAAGACTGTTATTGGAAAATGGACATCACCGAGAGTTGCGTCTTTCTCGTCTAGAGGACCCAGTAGCTTGTCTCCGACTGTGCTAAAGGTATACCTCCACCTCATACTTACATATGCATCACTTGTTTTTATCCAAACCAGATTTTTTTTTTTTTTCTGAAACTCTGAGACAAGTAATTGAATGTAGTTTATAACAAAAGTAAAATTATTTTGAGTGTGAACGCAAAGGAACTAAAAAAAGTCTATATAGTGTTGGGTTGTACTCCTAACTATATGGCTCTAAGAAGTTCAAATTAACCAAATTCATTTTGTTTCATATAGCTTCAGTGGAGAAGGCCTTCTAGGTTAAGAAAACGTGTTGATTTTTGTAGCCTTTGAAATAGAAAAAATAAGTTCCTGCTTTGATTATGATCACATCGAGTTAAAATTTTGACAACATATTATAGTATATAATTTTTTATTTTGATCGTTGAGATCGTAAATCTAATATTTTTGATTAGTGAATCTCATTATTGTTGTATTTTAATTTTAATTTTTGTTTTTCAAATTTGAAAATATTATTATTTTAATATATTGACGGATAGACATTTATTTGTATTTTGATTTGACCTTTTTATATTTATATTTTATCATAGTAGAACTTGATTAACAACTTGAGCTATTGGTTTTTTAATGTTTTTTTCACATTAAAAATTAAAAATATTAGTGTGCCATTTTGTATTATTGTTGGTCCTCACATAATTTTGAAAATTTGGGCAAATTAATTTTCTCTTGCATAATATTTTTTGTTATCATGTTGTTGTTTCTTTCTAAATTGTGTTGAGCAACTTGTCACATAAACAAATAGGTTTAATTACTTGGATGATATCCATTTTAGTATAGATGTGTCAATTTGATACCCGCTTTTAAAAAAAGTGTTAATTGCATCCCAACTTTTGAAAAAATGCTTCAATTAGGTCCCTTTTAGACGGAGATGACTAACTTCGTTAACAGCGTGCCACCACTACAAGAAAATCGTGTATTACAGACATCCATATCTGTCAGTAAGAACCCATATCCGTCGGTAATTGCTAATTTTTGACGGTAAAAAATTTGTCGGTAACAGACTTGTCTGTAACCATTACCGGCGGAGGAAGGATCCGTCGATAATGTCGTTAGTAAATATTCATCAGACTGCAAAGTCTGTTCTGCATGTTTGCTAAAACCACACATAATTAACCAGACATGCAAATCACAGACATTCAGAAACAGAACTGCCAATTATAACATCTAATCCATTCTAAACAAATACATATCTAGTTCAACTCCAACATTAATGTAAACATATATGACGACATTAATTAAATATAGTGAAAGCATAAAATGTTTACTACTCAATCAAAGTAAAAACTAGTCCTTAGTAATATTATAAGCAGTCATCCGAATCACATAAGTGAAAACATCAAGTGTTTATTATCAATCAAACTAAAAAACTCAATCAAACTAAAAACTATAGTCCTGAGTAACTCTGACATCCGGTCCTAATAGTCTATGTAGTCATCCGAATCAGAGTCCTCAGGAACTAGTGCAGGCTGGACTGTGATGGGCTAGATTGTGCTGGGCTGGACTGTGCTAGGTTGGACTGCTTCAGGCCGATGTTAGGATAATGTTAGGTTGGATTAAGTTGTTGAAGGGCACGGTGGTCAGGAGGCAACAATGTTAAGACCAGATTGTGTAAGTTTTGAAATTGACCTTTTAATTCCTCATAAGCCTAATCACGGGCTTCTAGTCTTTGTCTGAGGTACGTAACGTCCTCAACACTGGAAGAGGAAGAAGATGGTTGGTGCCTGAGGCTACCGCTTGCACCTGAGTTTACAGCAAGTTGGCCTGCCCCATATACTCTTCCTTTATTCTTTCCACCAACAACCTCAACCCAACACCGAGTCCTAATTGTGTCTTCCGTTGTAGGATCATCATTAGGATCTGATGGACCAACACAAGAGCCTTGCTCAGATCTGACCTGTGAAAGTCTATTTTAAAATTCTTCCTATTAAGTAAACAAGAAGGTATTAGTGAAATAGGGTCAACGATATACTTTTATGGGAAAGAAAAGAAAGTGTTGCTTACATGGGTCCTCCGAGATCTTTCATCAACATACTCGCTGGATCCTTTACGGATATGGGTTTGTTGTGCACATGTCGTCCAAGCTCCTGTGCCTGTAAAACAAAATATGGTGTTACTTTTTAAGCAAAAATTATTAAAATTCTAAGTGATGAATTACTTAAGAGAGAAGTTTATTACCATACGAATGGCATGCTCATGAGTAGTAATGGAATCGCTTGTGTGTAGGCTCTCACCCTTGGGGAAGCTCTGTTCCTTTGGGCTGTAACACATTTATTGCGATAGGTTGGAGAATTCCAATGTGTCAGCAATTGATTCCACACATCATCCCCAAGCCAATAACGTCGTTGTCCTGCAATCCTAGCCTCTCTAAACATCTCTAAGAGCCTATGTGAAGCTTTAGAGTTAAAATTTGTGTGAATTTGAGCTTCATACTTAAGTATCCACTGAACCTTCCTTTGCGACAACGAATCAAGTACAAATCATCAATTTCTTTGCACTATTAACATACACAGTTATTAAATTTTTAAAAAGATTGATGATATGTTTACCTTAAAATGTTGCCAAAATACATCTCTATCTGTTGGAGGTATTGCTCCCCATGTCGGCCAAGCAGTCAAATATTATTGCTTAATAGACCTTGTGATGGCCTGGGAAGAAACTCTAGAAGGATAAAACTTGCACATGATTTAAGAAAATTAATGCACAAAAGGGCAAGGTAAAATAAGTCATGTAAAAGAAAATGGTTTTTAAGATGGGAGAAGTTATTATGACCCTTTCCCATAAGGTTCAATCATGGGTCGTTCATTGGGAGGAGGGTCAACAACAACAGCATCTGCATTAGTGGGACCAGAAGAGGCAAGATTGCTAGGTGAAGGGACTGATGACGGAGAAGGTATAGCAGCAGCAACAACAGAGGGTGAGGAAGAAGGTTGTGATATCACAACAAGGGGTGGCATGGGCACCATCACAAGAGGTGGTATGGGTACCACAGGAGGGCGTGGTGTGGGTACCAAAGGAGGGTGTGGTATGGGTACCATAAGAGGAGGTGGTGCGGGTACCATAACAACAGGTGGTGTGGGTACCATTACAGGAAGTGGTGTGGGTACCATAATAGGAGGTAGTGTGGCATATACAATAGGAATAGATGGGGAAGGTAATGGTGTGGGTGCAACACCTAGAGAGGTTGACTGTAAGGCTACACTATGTGTGTCAGCAAGAGTGGATGGAGTGGATGTGGATTGTCTTGCAGGAGGAACTTTTATCAGGTAGCGTGGCCTTTTTGGTGCCCTTTTTTGCTTTAGGTTTTGCTACTTCTTTCCCCTTACCAAGATTAGGTGGACCCCCGGATGACATTGTGCACTATTAGAATAAATAAACGATGAATATTAATGTCAAATGATACGTACAAATATTAAAAAGTAAAAGGTCATATTACAACTACACAACAACAATGACACATAATACAAATTATAAATATTAAAAATTAATCATCATCACTATCATCGTTCATGACTTCATAATTCTCATCATCATCATCGTTGTCTTCTTCTTCTTCTTCTGCTTAAAACACCAATCCCCTATTCCCCCCGGTAAAACAAAGTCGTCTGGCTTTGATACCAGTTGCAACAAGGGCGACAACAGTTTATATAATTAAACATTAAGAAGCGTGGGGAAACTATATAAACATTTAATATTGATAAATAAAATGGAATTTTAGAAGAAATTAACACTTACAAATATATTTCGAGCTTTTTTCTTTTCAAATTCGAAAGCTAGTACAGGAAGGAGTCTTAGATAAAAAGAGAGAGAAAGATCAAGAGGAAAGGTTTCAGAAAATCCAGTCTGCCTCCTTTAATTTCTTTGAAGGTATTTATAGGAGACTGATTTCAAATTACATTTCAATCAAGAATATCGGAATTCAAATTACATTTCATTTTGAATTTCTTGTCAAGGAGCATCTTCTTTTCTTTGTGGTGTCTTTTTTTCTTTTTTGTAGAGCATCTTCTTTTGTCGAGCATATTTTAGTGGAGTCTTTTTCTTTCGTCACCTCAATTTGATTGATTGACGCGGAGAATGTATTCATAATGGCGAGTAGGTATAGCTTTATCCTCGACAGATGCTTTCCAGATATTGCTAGCTGTCCAATCCATTTTCCTTTTGTTATTTCCATTGTTTCAGGGAATTCATTCGGATCGATTCATGAGAGATCTATTCTATAACCATCATCCTCATTTTCAAAATATGGATGATTGTCAACTTCATCTTCTTCTTCTGAGGAATCCAACGACGATAGAGCCTACAATAATTTAGCTTTTATGTCGGCTTTGGATTTTCCTTTTAGTTTCAAGCGGAGTCCTGACAGAGTTTCACTCTTCTTTTGAGGAGTAGCTAGGTTAAGGGATTTATTCTTCCATGTTCGAAACTTCTCTTCAAGATATTGGACTTGAAACTTCTTTCACAAAAAACCTTCATTTTGAGACATAAAGTTTTTGGGAAAGGAGTGGGCTTATGCTGATGTAATTCATAGATGTGCTGGCATATCCAACTTACACTCCTTTCAGCATAAAAATTTAAGAGTTTTTCGTGAACTGGCATTTGAAGAGTGGCTTTCTGAATTCTTCATAAGACTTTACGACTACTGAAGGAAAGATAGACTTTGTGTATGTTAAGACGATTATTGGTATTGCACGAGGATTCCAATCCCCTTCTTTCATTTTTACATCAAGAATTCTGTTATAATTGGTGTCATAGAAACTTTTAAGAGATATTGAATAATTAAGGTACTTATTTATATATATATTGGACCTTCATGTAAATTTGTTTCGAAAATCGCTAAGATTTGATCACTTAATTGTTTTGGTCGATTATCTCTTAGTATTGCAAAAATTGGGGTATCAATTCCATTTCTAAATAGTAAGAAAACCCTAGAAAAAGGAAATACTTCTGCTCAAAGTGAAAAAAGAATCCTTCCCAATACCCTAACCACCACTGAAAATAGATTTAAGATATTAGGATCCCTGCCTAATACCAACAGTATTGAGTCCCCCATGAATTTTTTAATAAAAGAATCATGTTCTACAGTAATAACCCTCGAAAAGGAATGGGAAGATTTGGATCCAACTGTGATAATCAATCACGTGGCTCCTACATGGGGATGGATCCCGAAAGAAAATGTGAAGAAAACAAAGAAATTTTATCAAATGATCATTATCGACACCGTATCTACTGAAATTTATCGCGAAGTAAATAAAAATGATCCTTCAAAGACTATTTACTCTAAATTGAAAATTAATCGAGTTCTGTCCTACAAAGATTGGAATCAAAGCCCATTAACCGAAAAAAGATTCTCAAGGGTGTTTGATCCTCCAGCATATAATTACTTTGATTACCAGAACACTTGGTATCGCATCATGTGTGATCCGAACCCTATGCATTCATGGTATATCAGTTTTAAAATCCCCTAAATGAAGAAATACGGCATGGTTCCAGGAATGGTTTTGTTAGGCCGGGCCCACAAAGTCTATTTTTCCTCCGGTAGTCGTAAAAGTTTATGAAGAATTCAAAAAGCCACTCCTCAAATGCCAGTTCACGAAAAAGTCTTAAATTTTTGTGCCAAAAGGAGTTTAAGTTGGCTATGCCAGCACATCTATGAATTACATCAGCACAAGCCCACTCCTTTCCCAAAAATTTTATGTCTCAAAATGAAGGTTTTTTGGTGGAAGAAGTCCCAAGTCCAATATCTTGAAGAGAAGTTTCAAACATGGAAGAATAAATCCCTTAACCTAGCTACTCCTCAGAAGAAGAGCGAAGCTTTGTAAGGACTCCGCTTGAAACTAAAAGGAAAATCCAAAGCCGACATAAAAGCCACATTATTGCAGGCTCTATCGTCGTTGGATTCCTCAGAAGAAGATGAAGTTGACGATCATCCATATTTTGAAAATGAGAATGATTGTTACGGAATATATCTCTCATGAATCGATCCAAATGAATTTCCCGAAATAATGGAAATAACAAAAGGAAAATGGATTGGACAACTATGCAATATCCGGAAAGCATCCGCCGAGGATAAAGCTATAGCTACTCACCATTATGAAAAGATTCTCCGCGTCAATCAATCAAATTGAGGTGACGAAAGAAAAAGTCTCCACTAAAAGATGCTATACGAAAAAGAAGAAAAGACACCACAAAGAAAAGAAGATGCTCTCTGACAAGAAATTCAAAATGAGATGTAATTTGAATTCTGATTTTCTTGATTGAAATGTAATTTGAAATCCGTCTCCTATAAACACCTTTAAAGAAATTGAAGGAGGCAGACTGGAATTTCTGAAACCTTCCCTTTTGATCTTTCTCTCTCTTTTCATCTAAGACTCCTTCCTGTACTGGCTTTCGAATTTGAAAAGAAAAAAAGCTCGAAATATATTTGTAAGTGCTAATTTCTTCTAAAATTCCATTTTATTTTAGCAATATTAAATAATATTAAATGTTTATAGAATTTCTCCACACTTTTTAATGTTTAATTATATGAAATGTTGCCGCCCTTGTTGCAACTGGTATCAGAGTCAGACGACTCTGTTTTACGGGGAATAAGGAAATAAGGGATTGATGTTTTAAGTGTTTATATTTTTCATTACTAGATTATACTTCTACTATTTTATCGATTCTGCACGAAAGAAGGATAATACCTTAAAACATTTATAAGAAGAAAATAGCGTTGGTCAGCCCGAAAGGTGTTCCCGGTTAGTAAGTCCATAGGTGTTGGCTATCAAAACCATTGGTAACCAAATGTGGTCCCATTATTCTCATCTTAGAGATGTATAGGTTATTAAAAATGCTTTCAAAAGGGAAAGAGAAAATGGAAGAAAGAGAGTCTAGTAATGAAGAAAATTCTCACATAATTCACCATGAACTTAGAATCTCGGAAATAGAATCGAGGCTCAATAAATGGTCTATACCAAAACTGGAAATATCTTCTATGTATAAAACCAAACTAATGGATTTCTTTAAAGGAGAATATATAATAAAAACTGTTGAAAAAGAAATAGACATCAAGAACATTCTAGAGTTCATTCCCTTAATTTCAAGGCAATTAATTACGGAACATATAAAAGAATATAAATATCTTCATATAGGCTGAATCCAAATAGCAATAAAAGCTCTATTTAGAAATGGAATTGATACCCCAACTTTTGCAATACTAAAAGATAATCGACCAAAACAATTAAGTGACCAAATCTTAACGATTTTCGAAACAAATTTACATGAAGGTCCAGTATATATAAATAAGTACCCTAATTATTCAATATCTCTTAAAAGTTTCCATGACACCAATTATAACATAATTCTTGATGTAAAATTGAAAGAAGGGGATTGGAATCCTCATGCAATACCAATAATCATAATATATCGATTGTATTATAAAGTTATGAAAACCCAATTGGCCCCTGGAGCTTTGTTAATGTCTCCAAAAGACGAAACAACTCTCCTTTTAGTAAATCCAGAAAAGGTAAATGCTTTTGTTCCACGAACTCTAAATCACCAAGAAATAACTAGCGGGTTAAAATGGAGATTAGAAGAAATACAAAGTGTGTTTCTCCCTTTAGAAGAAGTAAAATTCCCGAATATAGAAAGTAAAGAAGTAATAGCATCACCTTTTAAAATGATAAATGGGAAACGAGAAATACAAATAAAAGACATTCAAAATATATACTCAACTAAATTATACAAACCCTAAAACTAATAATAGCAGATTTTACGGGAATATTAAAAGGATGGTGGGATAATTACTTAACAAGTGAAAATAAAAGCTATATAGCCACCTGTGTAAAATCGGAAGATGGCCAACAAATTCCGGTAATGGTTGAAACATTAGTAATTGCAATAATACATCATTTTGTGGGAGATTCAAAACTTTTTAACGAACGAACAACCAGGTTATAACATAACCTGAGGTGTCCCACTTTAGGAGATTTTAGATGGTATGCTGATAACTTTATGGCAATGGTATTATCGAGGGAAGATTGTAAAGAAGATTTTTGGAAAGAACGTTTTTGTTGCGGGACACTTAGTCTTTGCAAATAAAGTAAAAGAAAATTTGCAAATAGAATACCCTGATTTAACTCTAAAAGAAATAAGATATGGAAGAATAATATGTGTAGTAAAGAATACATCTGTAACCCTATGTAATAACACGAAAATAGAAAATAAAATAAAAAGAGTCAAGATTAAGGAATAAAAGAATTAGGTGAATTTTGTTCACAATACGGTTACAAAAAACAACAACCTCCTTCTTCTGAGAGAAGAAAAGCTATTCAAAAGAAAAGAATATCAACCCCAAGAAATTTTAGTCATAGACAATTCAAAAGAAAAAATTGGAGGGGAATAAAAGAATCAACCCCGTTAAAAGAAAAAGGGTAAAATAGTTTGTTTTAAATGTGGGAAACTAGGACATATGAAGAAGGATTGTCGAGTAAAAGAAAATATAAATGCACTTGATATGAGTGAAGAACTTAAAGAACAGATATCAAAAGTTTTATTAACTTCTTCTGAAGATGAATCCGACTCTAGTCAGGAAGACGAAATCTTTTATACAAATGATGAAAACAACATGCCGATGTGTGAGGGTAGCGAAAATTGCGATTGTACAGAATGTATTTTTCAGATTAATGTAATAAAAGCTGAAACAAAATTAGCCTTAGAAACAAAATAAAAGATTTAATTTTAAAAGAATCTTCAGAAGAAATAATAGAAAAAAATCCCGGATCTTCACGACTTTTTAAGGGTTATGATTTTCCAAAAATATTAAAACAAGCAGAAATAACTCATATAAAAAACCTAATTTAAATGATTTATGTAAAGAAGTAAAAATCTTAAAAGAAGAAATTAGGTGGATAAAAGAAGAATTAAAAATGTTAAAAGACGTAGGAGAGAGTGAAGAATCAGATAAGGACGACAATCTTGAACAGCAAATAAGTCAAATAAAAACTTTTCAGCAAAATGGCAAATAAAAATTTCTTTAAAAATAGGAAATGCGTTTCATAAACAATATACAACATTAGTAGATTCGGGAGCTGATTTAAACTGTATTAGAGAAGGTTTAGTTCCTACGCAATACTATGAAAAAACTCTCCAAAAGTTGTTCACCGCTAATGATTCAAATCTTAAGGTAGAATATAAACTAACTAATGCAAGTATTTGTAACAAAGGAAAATGTTATAAAAATAATTTTATTCTAACCAAAGACATTTAAGAAGAAATAATTTTAGAACCCCTTTTTAACCCAAATTTATCCATTCACGATATCAGAAGAAGGAATAAAAACAAATAATAATTTATTTGAATTTATTAAACCTATAAAATTTAAAGAAATAAAAAATATAAAAGAATTGGAAGAAGAAAATTTTCTAAGCATTATAAAAAATAGAAAAGATCAAATAAAATTGATACAAAAAAAATAGATTATGAACGAATAGAAAATGAGATAATTAAAAATAAAAATAAAATACTAGAAATAGAAAATGACTTTAAAAAAGAAATATGTGCCGACGTACCAACAACTTTTTGGCATCGAAATAGTTTTGAAGTAGACCTACCTTATGAAAAAAAAAAAATATATTAATGATAAAATGATCCCAACAAAAGCAAAACTTGTACAAATAAATCAACAAACCCGCGAACACCGTTGAAAAGAAATAAATCAATTTATTGAAAAGGGTTTAATTAGAAAAAGCAAATCACCTTGGAGTTGGAGTTGTGCTGCTTTTTATGTAAATAATGCAAATGAACGAGAAAGAGGGGAACCCCGAATGGTAATTAATTACAAACCCTTAAGTAATGTTTTAAAATGGATAAGATACCCATTACTAGAAAAGCAAGAATTAATAAAAAGATTATGAATTAATAAAAAGATTATATAAGGCAATAATTTTCTCTAAATTTAATATCAAATCAGGATAGTATCAAATAAAATTGAAAGAACACGATAAATATAAAACAGCGTTTATAATACCCTTTGGACAATGGAATGTTATGCCCATGGGACTAAAGAATGCCCCAGCAGAATCTCAAAATATCATGAATAATATTTTAAGTCCCTGTAATGAATTCACCGTGGTATATCTAAATGATGTACTAGTTTTCTCATAATCTTGGGACAAACATATAAAACATCTAAATACATTTAAAAGAATAATAAAACAAAATGGGTTAGTTTTAGAATGTTTAAACTATGTCTCTGAATTTATCCCTGAAAGAAGAATAATTGCAAAACCCCTTTATAATCGTTTAAGAAAGAACCCCAGCCTTGGGAAAATGAACATTCTAAGGCAGTAATAAAAATAAAAGAATTAGTACAAAACCTTTCATCATCCCCACCAAGGTGATGCAATGTACAGACACATTCAACTTCAATTATTTGATGGGAATGTGACATTTCATCAACTTGATAGGGAATATCTTCTTCCATCTCATTTGACTCAACACGACCCCTAGGCTTAGTTTGTATTGCAACACACCAACCACGTTTGTTGATGTTTCGAAATGTTGGATATGGGACATAATAAACTTGTCTAACATTATTTGCTAGAATGAATGGATCAAATGGTTGGACATAATAAACAACTCCACAACTTATTCAAATCATCAACAAAGGCTCTAGATAAACATCTATCGATGCCTTTGGATTAGATGGACCTGATATTATACACGTCAAAAACATATAAGGCTTAGTCATACACATCTCAGGTGAAAGATTGTAAGGAGTAACAATCACAGGCCAACAAGAATAGAGTGATGACGATGCTTAGATGCACAGATTAAATCCATTTGAACATATACCAAGTCAAACGTTACGGGGATCACTAGCGAAGGAAGGATGCTTTCGATCAAAGTGCTTCCAAGCTTGTCCATCGGATGGATGACGTAGCATGCCTTGTATTTTTTTCTCATCATGCCATGTCATATGTTGTGTTGTTTGCATTGAAGCAAACATTCTATGTAGTCTTGGAATTATAGGCAAGTAGAACATGGACTTCAATGGAATTGGTTTTTTTTGCCTCTGGCCTCCATGGAGTGTGCGATATCGAGGGTGACCACAAAATTTGCATTGGAGCAAGGATGCATCATTTTTTCCATTATCACTGTCATAGAAAAGCAAACAGTCGTTCATACAACAATCAATCTTCTTAGACTCCAATCCCAACTTTGAAACTAATCTCTTTGCTTCATAATAATTGTTGGGCTAAGAATTATTTGGTGGTGTTAGATCTAAAATTTTTGCAATGTTGTCCAATACTTGGTTGGGAATGTTCCAGTTGGATTTGAAGGACAAAAGTCCAATGCATACTGACAATTTTGACTCTGTAACCCCTTCAAATACAGGTTCACTGGCCTCTGCTAATAAATTGTAAAATCACTGAGTGAAGTCATTTGGAGACTCTTCTAAATGACTATCGTCTGCTTCTTCAAATGAATCATGTTGGCCAAGAGTATTATTCAACATCTCTTGCATATACATAATGTGATTCATCTTAGAGGTATGATCCATCGTGCTTTGACTAGGAAAATGTATTTCATGTTCACCCGAATAAACAAAGGGTACTTCTTCACCGTGAAATGTCCAAATCCAGTAATCTGGCATGAATCCTTTTTTGTATAAATGAACTTTAACTTCCTCATCTTTCAAAATATGAGTGCCTTCGCACTTAACGCAGGGACATCTAATCCCTCCCTCAAGAGCATAATATTTATATTGTCGAGTAGTCTGAATAAACTGTTCAACTCCTATCACAAAAGTTTCCTTCAAGCCTTTCCTACCACTATAACAACTGTCATACACCCAACGACGGTGGCTGGAAACTTCGGCCATGTTCTGTGAGAAGGCAAACAACGACAGTGTTACTTTTGTGGTAGTCAAAGAACATGGGCCTTAAGTAATAAACTTATTACTACTTAAGTCCAACATGAAAGGAAACCTCTGATTACCAATTTCTATTTCGTATCTTACAAACCTTCAATGGTAAGATACGTTAGAAGATAAGAGTGACAAAGTGCAGTAGAAAAGAATGAGAAGAAATTGAGGAAAGAGGTTCGCCTATTACTCTGCTATAATTACTTTTTAAGTAGTGTACGCAAATTTAAATTCCTTTTCTATTCCTAACTTGTGTGTAGGATTAAACATTCAAAGCAATGTTTTAGTGGCTGTATATAAGACTCAAAACATAAAATGGATCATTCATTCAATAATTTTGTTTTAAGACCAACCAACAAGGTAATTCCTCAAGGTACTTCCTCAAGGCCAGCAAAATAAATTAAGAAATGAGGAGTAGAATGCATCATTACTTCTATTACTGGTTTTGGCAGCCCTCAGAAAATAAATACTAGTGACTAAAGAAACCCAACTACCCTTAAGGAAACCCACTGCACCACTCTACCAATTAAACCAACCACACAACACATAAAGTGACTAAGAAGGAAACCACACAACAAAATTAATATTGATACAATGGTTAATTAAAGATGAGAAAGAAAGCAAGGTTGACCTCCTTGACTATGAACCAATAGTAGAACATCATCCTCAACCCAAAATACAAAGTGACTAAGGCATCAACTCATCACATTTTACAACTCCAAAAATCAGCCATGCATGCTTTACTAAAAATTATAATGCATGAATATAGGAAATGTAAAAATTGAGGGCAAGTGGAAAGAAATACCTCACAAAAATAAAACCCATTTAGGGCAATCCTTTGTAGCTATTGTCATAATTAAGATAAAATGATAAAGTTTTCAAATTTCCATTACAACATGAACCAAAGGCAAAGGCAGAAATTGAAATGAAGATAGCATATACAAACTTCAATGGAACAAAAGTTCATATATACTTAATTAGCTTGTCAACTATATTAATTTCTGCATTGGGGCCTATATAAGAAGCCACTAGAATGAGTATTAGTCTTAGTGTAGGAATATAGGTTGCTATTAACCAAAGCCTAAACATGAAAGGTAGGAAGAAGAAATATAATTCAAAGGCTGAAGTTAATTATAATTAGTTTTAGAAACTAAGCTACAAAAATCAAAGGCTGAAGTTAATTAGAATTAGTTTCATAACCTAACCAATCACTCTAAGTAATAAGAGGCTAAAACAACCGTGTTAAAGGATTTGGCAAGAGAATTAGGAATGCAACGAGGCTTAAGAAATAATAGATTGAAATTGAATTAGAACCTCACTTAAATAGATTTCACTGCACCAAGACAAGGAATGCAAGTAGCATGCTCAAATGCACTCTATAAAGCTTACACGAAAATTACTACAAAATTGGGAGTTATCACACCCCCAAACTTAGGCCTTTGCACTACTGGATAAATAACAAAGAAAAGGAAACAAAAACTAAGCCCAAGACTCAATAACAAATTTCATAAGCTATAAATGCTGCCATACAGATTATTGGTTCAATGTCCCGAGTTAAATCCCAATTTGCCTCAAAAACCACTCTTGATCAAACCAAGCCCATTTTATAAACTAGAATTGTGCAATTGGAAATTGTGCAAATTCCCATTCAGACCCAAACAAAGGAAAGCACAACAACATTTAATCACAACATCGGCCAAATCACAACTAAACAAATGAAAGCACAACACCAATTCATGACAACATCAAATAATCACAGTGGTATTTAATTGCAAATTCTCAGGGACAAATTGACACAAAAGTAAATGCATCATAACAGCATAGGATAAACTAAACATATAGTTGCCAACACTTCCTCCATAGTTAACATTATCAGTTCCACTAACCTTCGTCGATGGTGCAATCACCAATTTAGCAGCCTCCCTCGCGCCAAGATCTCTCCCAAAAACTGGCACTATGAAACAATGACCATCCCTCTCGCAGCCTCAATGTTCATCACACAAACAACAACACGAAATTAATAATAGAGGGATGAGATGGCGAAAAGAAGAGAATCAAACCCTACTCACCGAAAGTTTTTCCGTCAATGTCACGACAACGGAAAGATGGCAGCGGCGGTCGTCGAAGAGACACCCTCAGTAGCGGTTGCATGGAAACACCGTCCTTCCTCTCAAATCTCCAGCAGCAGACGACCCTTGTCGCGGTGGCAGCAGTGGATGCGAGTGAAAGGTGTTCGGCGGATGAGGGTTCAGGGTGAGTGTTGCGGGAAAACTGAAGTGGGGGAAATGAAATCAGAAATGTTTAAGTGTTTTGTCGAGGCCCTTACCAAAGGAATTACCGACGGCATAATCCATCGATGAGGGTTTAACACTTTTACCGACGGAATAATTGTCTCTTACCATTTATTGACAGATAACCGACAAATATGTCCGTCGATAATTTAGACGACGATATCCATTGATAAATCTGTCGGTATTTAACTATTTTCGGCAAAAATAGATCTATCGGTAATATTCCGTCGGAAATAAGTAATTTTCTTGTAGTGCACGTGTCAGTCTGTGTTTTTTTTTTTACTTTTTCAAATTTTTTATTATTATTTTGAAAAAAAAAATAAAAAGGCCACGTGTCAGGTCCCTGGTGTGAGACGTGACATTGTCAGTGTCACGTGGCAATGCAATGCCACGTGTCAGTGTCACCATGAGATGTCATTGTGTTGATTTCAATTTAGTCCCCACATATGTTTCAATGATTCAATTTAGTCTCGAGATATGTCTCAATAATTCAATTTAGTCCATACTTATGTATCTTTGATTCAATTTTGACCCAATTTTTTATAAAATTAAAACTAATTAAGTATAAAATTTTTACAAAAATTAAGTATTTGATATTTATATTAAAATTTAGTGGTAAAAATCATTTTACTAAATCATTTTTAATAAAAAACATATTAGTAAACATTCATACAAATAAAAATTTTGGTTTAAAATTAGTAAGAGACAATATTGTTGTATTTTGGAAAAAAAAAACAAAACATGAGTACGTAATAAAAAGTAATTAATAAAGTAATATGTAAAAATTTGTTTTTAATATAAAATATTAGTATAACATTTATACAAATAATAAATTTGGTATGAAGTTGGAGAGAAGCAATATAAATATCAGTATTTAATTTTGTAAAAATATTTATACTTAGTTATTTTTAATCTTATAGAAAATGGATTATAAAATATTTTAATTATTAAAAAAAATTGGGACAAAATTGAATCAGATAGACATAAGTAGAGACTAAATTGAATCAAAAAACATATACGGGAACTAAATTTGAAATCAACACAGTGATATCTGATAGTGACACTAACATGTGGCATTGCATTGCCACGTGTCACACCAAGAACTTGACACATGGCATTTTTTTTCAATTTTTTTTAAAATTTAAAAAAAAAATCACAGAATGACACGTGGCATGCCGTTAATGGCGTTAGTTATCTCCTTCTGAAAGGACCTAATTGAAGCATCTTTTTAAAAATTGGGATGCAATTGACATTTTTTAAAAAATCAGTACCAGATTGACACATTGACACATCTCTACCAAAGTAGATACTATACTAATAATTAAACCAAACAAATATCTATTGCTCTTCATTTTTTGATTCCATGATGTGATGAGTAACCTTAACCTCGGGGATGATTGATGGTGGTAGCCGGACATAGCTGCTCCAGGTGTGGACATTTTGGCTGCGTTTCCTTCAAAGGGAAGTACAGAGAGCAATGGATTTGCATTCTTGTCCGGAACTTCAATGTCTTGTCCTCACGTGGCAGGAATAGTAGCTGTAATCAAATCCAAGTACCCAACATGGTCACCTGCAGCCATAAGATCAGCTTTGGTAACAACAGGTGAGTGAGTCCAAAATTAACACATCAAAATCACATCTCTACATACCCAAATAAATTTAGTAACTATTGCCCTAAAAAATGTAGCATACCAAAGTGGAACAGATGGAAACGTTATATCAGAAGAGGGTTCCACACTGAAGGAAGCAGACCCTTTTGATATTGGGGGTGGACACATGGATCCCAACAAAGCAATGGATCCAGGACTCATATACGACATAACCACACAGGATTATGTCCAATTCCTATGTTCCATGGGTCACAGTAGTGCAAGCATTCGAAAAGTAACCAAGACCAACACAAGTTGTAAGAAACAAAAACAGCAACCACTCAACCTCAACTTTCCTTCCATATCACTTCCAAACTTGAAGAACACTGCAACAGTAATGAGAAGAGTGAGAAATGTGGGAAACGTAACTGCTATCTACAAAGCTCTAGTGAAGGTTCCGTATGGCATAAAAGTGAGAGTTGAACCTCAAACTTTAAGTTTCAATTCAGATACACAAGTCCTTACCTTCAATGTCAGTTTCCTGTCAACTCAAAAGTTTCGTGGAGATTACAAATTTGGTAGCCTCACTTGGACTGATGGCAAGCATTTTGTGAGGACCCCGATTGTTGTCAGAACCAATGCAGTTTGAATCTTAAGTGTGTCGACCTCAAGAAATACACACTTCTTGTTTGGAGTAAACTAGACACACCACATTCTTACGTCACCACATGCACATGCATAGAATTCTAAGTCCCATTTTAAGATGGAAAATGTTTCTCCAGATTGCTACTTAATTACATTTATGTAGCTTTTAAATGAAATGGTTCTTCACACGATTTCAAACTACGAAGACCAAATGTCAGTAATAGAAAAGAAGAAAAAAAAAAGTTTAAATATGTTTGGTCTTTTGATCCTCAAAATACAATTTGCTTAAATTTTAAAAATAAATAAATATATTTCTCTTAAAGTTAATTTTCTTTTATGCATCAAATGGATGTTTTAAACTAAATACAAATTAGTGTATGGTCATATTGGTCTAATGAGTATTTTTAGACTCGTATAATATGTGCATCGACAAATTCATCTAATACCTAATGTTAGACTCGTCTAATCAGTATATGGACACACTCATGTAATATGTATTGTTATACTCATCTAATGTGTATGGACAAACTCGTCTAATGTGTATTGTAAGACATGTCTAATTAGAGAATGGATTTAGTTGTCTAATATCTATTAATAGACTCGTATAATGTGTATAAATAAACTCATCTAATGTATATTGCTAGACTCATTTAACTAGTGTATGGACAAACTCATCTAATGTGTGTTGCAAGACTTTTTTTAATCAGTGTATGGACGTACTCACCTAAGGTGCATTCTTAGACTCATCTAATTAGTGAATAAAATTACTTGTTTATGTTTTATGCATAAAATACTTAATTAGTACATGGATAGACTCATCTAATGTGTATTACTAAACTTGTCTAATTAGTGTATCAACAAACTCGTCTAATGTATATTACAAGATTCATCTAATTAGTGAATGAACATACTCATTTAATGTGTATTAATAGACTCATCAAATTAATGTATATTACAAGATTCATCTAATTAGTGAATGAACATACTCATTTAATGTGTATTAATAGACTCATCAAATTTATGTATGAAAAAGCTTGTCTAATGTATATTGTTAGACTCGTCTAATCAATATATGAATGCCTTGTCTAATATGTATTGTCAGACTGGTCTGATCATTTCATTGACAACTCATCTAATCAAAATATTCGTAAACTCGTCTAAATAATGTATTGAATGATGTATCAAATATCTTTTTGTTATACTATTCTAATTAGTGTATCTATAGTATTGTCTAATGTGTATTGTTTGACTCGTGCAATATATTTTGCTATAATTGTCTAATTAGTGTATGGAAAGTCTTGTATGATGTGTATGTCTAGATTTGTCTAATCAATGCATCGACAAACTCTTCTAATATGTATTGCTAGACTTGTTTCATAAGTATATGGACACACTTGTATAATGTGCATTGTTAGATTTGTTTGATCGGTGTATGTTGAGACCCGTCTAATGTGTATTGCTAAACTCGTCTAATTAGTGTATGAACAGACTCGTCTAATACATATTGCAAGATTCATCTGATTAGTGAATGGACATACTCGTCTAATGTGTATTAATAGACTCGTCTAATCTATGTGTGAAAAAGCTTGTCTAATGTATATTGTTAGACTCATCAAATCAATATATCAATTACTTATCTAATGTGTATTTTTAGACTAGTCTAATCAATTTATCAACTAGTCATCTAATAAAAGTATTTGTAAACTCATATAATCAATGTATGCAATGACTCGTCTAATATCTTTTTGTTATAATCTTCTAATTAGTGTATCCATAGTCTCGTCTAATGTGCATTGTTAGACTCATGTAATAGTTTTTGCTATACTCGTCTAATAAGTATATGTAAACACTTGTTTGATGTGTATTCTTAGACTCATCTAATTAATGCATTGACACACTCTTCTAATATGTATTGCTAGACTTGTCTCATAAGTATATGGACACACTCGTATAATGTGTATTACTACTCATCTAATCAATGTGTGTCCAGACCCGTCTAATGTGTATTGCAAGACTTACCTAATCATTAAGTGAACTAGCTTATATAATGTGTATTAATAGACTTACCTACTCATCTAAAAGACTTATCTAATGTATTTTTCTAAATTCATATTATCAATGTATGGACAATTAGTTTAATGTTTATTGATAGACTCGTCTAATCAGTGTATGGACAGACTTGTCTAAAGAGTATTTTTAGACTCATCTAATCAATGTATGGAATGATTCATCTAATGATTTTTGCTAAATTCGTTTAATTAGGGTATGAACAAAGTTATCTAATTAGTGTTTGTTCATACTTGTCTAAAGTATATTGTAAGACTTGTCCAATTAGTGAATGAACAGACTCGTATTGCATTAATAGACTTGTCTAATTTGTGTATAAATAGACTTATCTAATGTATATTGATAAGGTTATCTTATTAGTGTATGATGTTGGTAAACTCGTCTAATTAGTGTTTGGACAAACTCCTCTAATAAGTATTCCTAGACCCTTGTAATAAATGTATGAAATGTCTTGTTTAATGTTTTTTTTTTGCTATACATGCATATTAATTGTATGGACAAACTTTTTTAGGGTGTGTTCACTTGTGAAGATTGATTTGAGGGAGAGGGAGAGGAAGATGATGAATTTGAATGAATTAGAGGGTGAAATTTGTGTTGTTCACTTTAGGGATTTAGATGTGAAAGTGAGTGAATTTAGAAGTAAAATTTGTGAAAGTTTGTGAGTGATAATGGATGTGATAGATTAAAAATTAAGTTTAATAAAAAAAAAGATTACCAAATTGTCCTTGCTTTAAAGGTAATTTAAACTATAATTAGATGAATTAGATTTATTTTAGAAAAAATATTAAAATGAATAAATTAAAATAACATATTTTAATAAAAAAAGTTATAAAAAATTTAATAAAAAATTTAAAATTAATAATTACTTTTTAAACTTTTTTTATAACAATTTTGAAATTTTCGGTATTCATTATTTTTGTAAACATAATTTTAAAAGTCATACTTTTACATTATTATTATAATTAAACTGAAGAATAAAATAAGTTGAGGGCATAAATGTAACATGCCTTATATCCCCCTCAAATTATAACATAGGAGAGAGAGAGGAGAGGATTGGAAATTAGAGGAATCCCCCTCTTCCTTCCTCTCTGTCTCCCTCAAATCTACTGAAGTGAACAACTACATCATCTACAAATCATTCCTCTCACTTTTCTATGAAGAATAAATTTGTCCAAGTGAACACACCATTAATGTATATTGTTAGACTTGTTTAATTAGTGCATCATGGACTCGTTTAATGTTTTTTGTCATATTTGTTTAATCAATGAATAGAATGACTCATCTAATGTTTTTTTGCTATATTCATCTAGTAAGCATATAGAAAGACTCGTCTAATGTATATTGCTAGATTTGTCTAATAGTTTGTGTTATATTAATCTAATCAATGTATAGACAGATTGGTCTAATGTGTATTGCAAGACTCATTTAATATTTTTTGTTATGTTCGTTTAATTAATGAAAAAAATGGGTCGTCTAATAGTTTTTGTTATACTCGTCTAATTAGTATATAGAGAAACTCGTCTAATGTATATTGCTAGACTTGTCTATCTAATCAGTGTATGGAGAGAATTATTCAATGTGTATTGTTAAAGTCGTCTAATTTTTTCTATACTCGTGTGGTGTGTGTTTCTCGACTCATTTAATTAATGTATGTTTGATGTATGTTTTTAGACTCATTTAATGACAATATAAATACATTAGGAGTATATTTTAAGACAATTAGCCTTTGACGCGAATTTGAAATTCTTCCATGTCTGCAACTTTTATACATTTTGATCCTCAAATTTTAAACATGAATGAATATAGTCATTCTAACCCAATTATGTCAACTATTTTTTGTGTGTTAAACGTGTTTCATGCTAGCATTTCAGTTTTTTACAGTTTGACACATTCTTGCTTCAATATTATAATATTAAGAAGAATGATATTTTTTTATTACAAATATATTTTTTAAACCTTTGAAAATAGCTACTAAGTAAAACAAAAATCATAATATTAAGTAGTGTAACTTTTTTTTTTTTGTTACAGATATATATTTTAAACCTTTCAAATGAATTATTAAATGCAATGTTTTAATTTATTATGTTATAAATATAGTTATTTAAAATCTTATGCGGAGTTTTATGTACATGTCATTAATGTTTTTTTTATTAGATTAAATTAATTTAATTTTTACACACTAAAATGAAGAAGAATATTTAATTATAAAAATATTTGTATTATTATTTAATATAAAAATGATAAATATAATTTTTTATTGATAAACTTTTTTTAAGACAAAATTATTTCATCACTATTATTTTTATACTTTATTATCAATAAAATTATATTATTTTTTCAACATTATTATCTTAAGAAATAAAAATATGTATTTTTCTAAATTTAATTTTAGGGTTAAATATGTTTTTGGTCCCTTAATTTTCAGTGAAAATTGAAATTAATCTCTCTTCGAAACTTTTATCCAATTTAGTCCTTCAACTTTAGGCATGCATGAATTTAGTCATTTTAACCAAAAAATTTTAAGTTTATTTGACATTTCAAACATTTTTCATGCTATCATTTGAGTTGTTTACACCGTTTGACACATTTCTATACTGTAAACAACTCAAATGCTATTAAAAAAATCTTTGAAACATTAAATAAACTTAACAAAATTTGGTTAAAAAGACTAAATTCATGTTGGAAGTCTCACATCGACCAGAGATAAAGCCAATTCACAATATATAAGTGGGTGCAATCCTGACCTTACAAGCCGATTTTGTGGGATTGAGTTAGGCTTAAAGCCCACTTCTAACATGATATCAGAGTCATGAATATACCTCAACGTGAGGGGGGTGTATTGGAAGTCCTACATTGACTAGAGATAAGGCCAATTCACAATATATAAGTGGGTGCAATCCTCACCTTACAAGCCGATTTTGTGCGGTTGAGTTCGACTTAAAGCCCACTTCTAACAATTCACGTATTTATAAAGTTGGAAAACTAAGTTAGGTCAAACTTTTGAAGAGTGATTAATTTCAATTTTCAGTAAAAATTAAGAGACCAAAAACATGTTTAACCCTTAATTTTAAAAATGACTAAGTAATTAGATATCACAAAAAGAAAAATAATACATAAAAAAATTAATAATTAAAATATAAGTCATTCTTTAAAATAATAAATATATTGAAAATATGTCACAAAAAACTTTTAATAATCGTTAATATTTGTGTAAGAACACACATAATTAAAAGAACTATTTATTTATTACTAAAAGGTTTCTAAGGACATAGATTAAAACAACAAATTATTTTCTTATTTTAAAAATCAACTAATTTTTAAAATAAATTTTAGTGATGATTATCATGGTTTAAGTTGATTAAGAAAAAAAAATCATATGGGAGAGAATTTTTTGTATGAGAGTATAAAGAATTTGTATTGTTAATAAATATATGTATTATTTTTTTAAAATAATATTATTTTAAGAAATAGAAATAAAATATATATTTTTTAAAATTTAATTTTATTAAAAATGATCAAGTAATTAGAAATCATAAAAGGATAAAATTAAAATGAAAAAAGTATTATAGAAAATAATTAATACTTTAATATAAGTTATTCTTTAATAAATTATTAAATGACCAAATAATTAGAAATTATAAAAGGATAAAATTAAGAATGCAAAAATTAGAATAAAATAAATAAATTTGTATTTTAATTATAAGTTATTCTTTAATAATAAATATATTGAAAATACATTCAAATCTTTTTTAGTGATGATTAAAATGTGTTTAATGTGAGAACCTAGAAAATGGTGTTTTAGGAGTGGCATGTTTTAAAATAATGAGATCCTATTATTTTAATAATAAAAAAATTACGTATAAATAGAAATTTCATAAAAGGATTTCATTACTAAGAAAACATTTTATCCCTCTATAAACACCTTTATAAGAATCGTCTTTCCTCTCTCTAAGTTTTTTCACCATCCATCTACCATTTTTTTAAGATTAGAGACCGTAGGACTGCTTCATGTGTCAAGTTGCTCAAGATCAACCGGGCAATTTCTCTATTTGTGATAAGTCAGTTTTTGCCTTTTTTGTTACCTCTTTTTGATATGGCCTGCGTGTGACTCTTTTAGGAATGCATATGAGGTTTCAATCTTCTCTTTGCTCTTTGAATCTCTGTTGATCAGTCATCGTGATGTTATAGTTTGATCATGTTTGTGATATTTCTATGTGTAGATAGAACATCATGTGTGTTAAAGGGTGGTTGTTGTCTTAGGATCTTGGGGTTGGGTAGTCAAGGTAAAGGAAACTAATGGTTTTTAGAGTGAGTGAGTTTAATGTTGCATTTGTGTGGTTTACCTGAGTTTGATGAGTAAATTGATTTGTTGTTGTAATTATTGATGGGTATGCTTGAAGTATGTTGAATTGGTGCTTGATCATTTAGAATTTGTTTGATTTGGTGGTAATTGAGGAAAGTGGAATTTGAGTCATTGATCTAATTGATACTAACTACTATAATTTAAAAACAATTTTGGACAATTACCTAAAGTAGAAGTACCAATTGGAACTATGAAATACGTCCAGATTGTTCAAAAATTCAAAATTGAAAGTGCTGAAATTTGGTATGGCATAGTGACAGTTTACACCACTGGGTGTTGAGTGGTGCTTAAATGGCACTAATGCCAGGCACCACTATATATGTGTGTGTGTGTTTTATAAGTTGTCTAACTTTATAAATCTAATAATTTATGAAAAAAACAATAGTAGCTTATCGTTATTTTAAACATATGAATAACTTTTTTTCTATTAATTTTTTTATTGTACACAATATAATATTTTTGAGGTTCAAAATATTAAAATTTTAGAATACAATTAAAAATAAAATAAAAATTTAAAATTGTATACGGAATGAAAAAAAAAATCCTTATTATATATTTTAATAAATAAAAAGAAAATTAAATAAATACAAAAATGTTTTAAAATATCACTTTATTTAACCATCTTTTAATATAAAAAGTCATTTCACAATTATAAAACAAAAGCAACAAAACTGACTTAAAACAAACCACAAAATATTGAATAGATATCGTGCAAATTTTGTATTAAATTAAAATAATACCCAAACGACTTTGATTGTTATATTTAACATGACTTCCTAAAATTAAGAAAAAAACAATCGTGCATAATCCCAAACACCTGTAATATTTGATGTCTATAATAAAATGAATGATAATTTTAAATCAATTTAAAACCTTATTCTGCTTTCTAAAATAATTAAATCAATGATAAAATACTATTAGTTACTAAAAATATTAAATAAAATAAAATAATAGGAAACAAATTCATGATGGTTTGCTTATACCAAGAACTTCGTGCTTGATAAAACTCGACTCAAATGTATCTTCCTGTCTAAAATAAAATAAAATAAAAAATAGCATGTAAAATAAACATCTCTCTTCTATAATATTTTTGTTCATTTCCCTCACCTCTTACATATAACTGGCAATCAAGGTTAACGGAATTCTGCTACATTCTCTTATTAATGTTCCAAACAAAAGATAAAGACAGACTAACAAGATTACTAAGGAAATCAATGAAGATAAGCAGATGATACAAAATTATGGTTGCAGGTTGATGCTTATGATGGAGCACCAAGATATGAAGCAAGTCGTAAAATATCAGAAAATATTCCACCAGCTGTGACTTGAGCACCAGCTCCTGGCCCACGAACTATCAGAGGCTGATCCTTATACCTTCTTGTTGTAAATGCAATAATGTTATCAGATCCAGATAATTGTGCAAACGGATGATCCTTCTTGTATCTTCGCAGTTCTACCACTCCTTTTCTGTTAATCACGTCCACCACTCCCACATATCTCAACACCTTCACAGTTCAAATATAACAATCTCAGAGTTGTGTTTGAGGAGCATGAAAATTGCATGTACTTTAGATAAAGGACATAATATATACACGAGAGATGTCTATGAGAAATGTACCTTTATATAGTAAGGACACACAAACACAAACAGAACCTTCAAACCGAACATAAATTTATTGTACTTTCTTTACTAGAATCGAGATAAATATGGGGAAATCAAGGTTGTTTGAAATATATAAAAGTTTCCTTCCATAAGGTTGGAGAGTCTTCAATAACCAACCAGTTAAATATTTGATACGAAAAACTTAGGTGTTTTGGCACTTCATGAATCTAATCAGAAAATGCCCGTCTCAAATGAGTATTACTTTATCTTTCTGTGTCATGCACTATGCAAAATTAAAACTTACAAGATCAAATTACCTGTACAAACTTCAAAAATGAAAAATGAAAGAGAATATAATGGTGTTTTTCTAATTTGTAAAACCTTTTTAAAAAAAAAAAAAAAACAAATACTAAGATATTTGTGCATGAATTATGTATGGCTGAAGCATATAATACTCACTTCTCCGACATTCTCTGCGTCTTCTTGTTTCTTTGTAAACTCCTGATCAAATTTTGGTAGCTCTTGCATAAACTCCTGAGCTGATGCACAAACCTGCACCAATTCAATCCAAACATTCTTTAAATCAAAATGCTACACACTAAAACTAAAAAATAAGTAATCAATAGAAGTTAGTTCTTACTTGCAGTGGTTCTGGCACAAGACTTTCAACCGGGATATTAGATAGTTCTAGCTTTAATCCAGATTCCCTAGCAAGAATTATTACCTGTAGAGTCAAAGCAGTTTCATGATGTTAAATTTAAATGACCACTGTCAGGATTACATGAAGCATAAAAATGCTATCATGAACCAAGATTCACATTGTACTTTTAATGGTTAAATATGACTATCACAGTAAATAGACAAATGTGATATTTTATTACATCAAATAGAGAAACATTTTAGCAAATATTTGTTATTATTAATCATTGATTTTGTTTCTTATTATTAAAGTCTTTTTATTTATAAATAAGAATAGTCATGTGTACATATGATATCTGAGCACCATCGTCTCTCACTTGTTTTGTCACTATTCCGCTATTAGTGTATGATTTTTCTCCTAGATGCATTGGTCCCAACTGTCACTCTAACTTCATATCATGGGCAAATATAACCCAATAACATTTTTGTTTTTCATTAGAATTTTTACTCTCCATGATTACAATATCCCACAAGCATTTTTGCTCTATGACAACTGCCACACCCTCTGAGCTTTCCTTTTTCCCTTCGGCAACTGTCACACCCTTCGTGCATTTATACTCTCAGACAAACCTCACACCACTTAGCATTATTTGCTCTCTAACAGTCACGGCATCTTTCATACATTTTGCTCTCTGACAGCCATTATGTCCTCTAACCTCTAACACAACCTTGCAATGGAAGTTTTCCTTCTCTGCCAACCACTACACTGTCTGATATGGCCTATCCTCACCATGTGCCACCACCTCTTCAACACATCCACAAATATACCAAATTGATGCTTGAAGCTTGAAGCTTTGACATTATTGACTTCATCAGCTTCAACAGCTAATTGTTGACATGTTCACTAAACCTCTGAAGGGGTTTTATGTTGATGATAAGCTTGATAAATATGCTCCATCTTGAGAGGGAGTAGAAAAACATCTTAACAAATATTTCTCATTATTAATTATTGATTTTGTTCCTCATTATTGTATCTCTTCTTAATTATGAATAAGAATACTCGTGTTTACACAATACAAAATTACAAGCAATCCTTTCATATTAATCTTCATATTCCAATCAGTTACGCCAATAACAATTTCCCCATTAGGTGATGACAACCAGATGGATCCCCATTTGGTGATGCTAACTACATCATTTTCAAACAAACTATTAACCTCTGAATCCTTAATGGTTTCAACCGTGCTACCCTCCACCTGGTCTATTATTCTTAGTGGGAATTATACACAGGCCTTCTATATGCCTAAAACACCTAAAGCAAGCTTCTACTAACTTTTCTAAATGGTGCTAATCCAGCTTTCTCTCTATTTTATTATTCTAATCCTATCTTATTAAGGTATAACCACTTACCCTCCAAAACATTCTCATTTCTACTAGGAGTTCATTTTCTTGTTGGCCTTGCGCCACCCAAAACACATCAGCTTGAAAATTCTTGGGACTTCAATAAAAGTAGGTTACCATACACCAGCTTTACATTATTTACAAAGCAATTAAGTAAAAATTTGATTCACAAAGAAGACAGTAATAATATATAATTCTGCAGTGACACTAGTATTATTAATATTATATAATACTTCAATCGTATAAATTTTGATTCCAGCAAGTGTTGCCTCAAACTCTGCAGTGGCACCAAAGAGGAATATTAATAATATTATCAACTTCTGGTTTGGGTTTTTAAAATTTTAAGAATTCTCAGAATCTCAAATTTAACAACCAAATTTGAACTTGAAAATACTTGCTAAGGTGACAGGTAACTGGAAAAAATTTATATTTTAGCATTCAACTGAATTCAAGTATGTAAATATTTAATTTGGAATTGAATCATTTCAAAACCAACCTACTCATATATCCTACACAACTGAAAATAAAAACATGATCACTGATACACATACAATAATGCAACAACGATGACTCTAAACATACATAGGGTACAATACGTAAAAGAACATATTTGCAATCTAAATTATGAACTTACTTCTTAGACATTATTAAAAACAATAAATTATAAATCATTGTCATTGTAAATCACCTTTTGAACGGTTTACAAACAGGAATAGTATCAATCTCATTCATTTCTTGAAATCATTCATAAAAAGAACAAATTCCATTTCTGGTTCATCAAGGGATATGCTTATATGTTTCTGTCATGTAGCTACAATATTGGACTTAATACTTCACACATTTGTATCAATGAAGTATGTAAGAGTATTGGTATAGGATATATATCACGTGAAAAAAATTACAGGATGGGGGCTTTATACACAGCATAAAGGAGTTAATTAACATCTGACAACAAAATTTGGTAAACATATACCACACTGTACCTTTCGAGCAACATCCGTTCCAGACAGATCATCCCTTGGATCTGGCTCAGTATAACCAGCTTCCTTTGCTTCAGTAACTACCTCACTAAAAGCCCGGCCATCTTTGAAGTTATTAAATATGTAACTCAAAGTCCCACTGCAGAACCAGAAGCAACACTTATGGTGAATGGTAAATGAATAATGCCTCCAGACATTGACAATCCACAAAATACGATCAAAGTTATGACAGAATTAAAAAATCAATTTTGCTGATACAATAGTGCAGTTCATTTCTGTTAGGGATGCATGCACCCCTCAGCGCAAGAGTTGATGATATTGAATAGTTTTGCTGTGGAGACACATCCAAGGAAGGCACCACTATACATACGTGTTCTGAGGTGGACTCCTCCAAGTTTCTTTGGGTGAAATGTAACACAAATGGTGCTGCAGAAGGGACACTACGAAGAGCATGGTGTGGTGGAATTTTTAGAAACTAAAGATCTTCTATCACTGGATGATTATCGGGTTTTATGGGAGTTTAGAATGCTTTATATGCTGGGGCAACGGTGTCGTCATTGCTATGGAACTAAAGGTTGGAGCAAACTATGGATTAAGTGTGACTCAGTTAGTTATTCAAGCTTTTCAGAACTACAAATTAATTCCATGGCATATTAGATATAAAAGGATTAATTGTATGGAGAAAAGTATACACTTCAATTTATATTTTACGCACATCTATAGGGAATGTAACTGATATACTGATGAGCTTGCTAATTATGGTGCAAACTCGGGGTTAAAGTTGGTTGGATAACATAGCAAGATTTATTTCTCCAGAAACTTTAAGAGATAGGTTTAAGTTACCATATTATAGGCTTGTTTCTAAATAGTGGGTTTTGTTTGGTTCCCCCGCTATTCTTGTATTATTTTCTTTTGTTTTAATGTGATTTTGAGATGTTGCAGATGACTGATGTTGTTAGTGGTGCCAACATAATTGGGATGGCAAACAACATAGTGATACTTTTGCACCTCTATTTTAGTTAAAAACAATGTTTTAATTTGTTTCGGTTAAGAGTGGGAAAATTATAAGAGGTTGGACAAATGAGACAAAGCAAGACTTGAGAATTTTGACACTGTCCATACAAATATTTAGGCAAAAATAAATTAAAAAATAAATAAATAAATAAATAAATAAGAGAGGTATAACACATCAAAGCATACCTAAATATGCCTTCAATTTGCAATATTCTGTCTCCAGTTTCAAGGAGGCCACGTAAAGTGCTGACAATGGGAAGACCAGCCCCAACCGTAGCTTCATAGAAGTAGTGTGTGTAGGATTGCCTTTGAAGAGCTCTTAACCTCAAATACTGGATATAGAGAACAATTCCCGAATATTAGAAAGTAGGCTACAGAATAATCATCGTTAGAAACAGTATATGTACTAGCAAAAGCTGCTCAAGCTTAAAGGAAGCACTTCCAGAATAAACAAAAACTATTGACACACATATTCAAAGTACTAGTTCAACCATAAAAACATGATCACAACCCATTGCCTACTGGTGATTGCTGTAGCAGTTTTATACTGACCATACAAGAAGAGTGGACCTCATCTGAGCTGACTGGGCCAAGCTCTTTTTCTCAGGAGCCAATATTAATTGTAAATAAGTAGAATAGGTTTACTTTGAGGCTTGTATTTTGGGCCAAGTAGTGTAGGATTTGTTGGTTTTGTATTGGGCCTTTCTCTGGGCTTTGGACCTAGTAGTGTAGTTTTGGACCTAGGGTTAAGCTTTGTGTGTGTGACATGATTAGCGTTTCATTGGGCTAGCTTGGGCCACAAGCAAACCCTATGATTGGTTGCTTGCAAGCAAAGAACGAGAATGCTTCTCCTTTGTACGCATGTGCCATGAGGAAAGCATGACCTACCACTTGGCAAGTCATACTAGAAGCGTGACTCTTTTGTCTCCAAATTTGAGAGCTTAATTTCAAAATTTTCCCTCCTTTTTTCTAAACATCTCCTAGGGTTTCTTAGCCTATAAATAAAGGCCTTCACCTCTTGTAAAAGCACTTTTGAGACTTGTAATGAAATGCTGCAAAATTGCCATTCATTTGTCTTTGAAAGTCACCCTAGACTAGTTTTCTCTCAAGACAACTCTAGGCTTCGTTCGTTAGGAGTTAACCTCACCTCTCTAGGAGCCTTAAACACCGAACCATACCACTTCTCCTCTCATTCCATCACAAGCTTCCGCTCATTCATCTTCATCCATTCGGCTCATTCACTCAAGGAGCCTCCAAGGCTCATTCGGTTGCCATCACTAAAGTTGGGCATAGAAATTAAGAACTGTACAATGAACATCTCATTGTAAAAGTAATAATTTTTCAAAATTCCAAATGAAAGATGACCAGAGAAGACATTGCACATTGATTTACTTATAAGTGTCGCAGCTTATACTTGTAAATCTTTACATTTTACTGTCAGAGTAACTAATCTAATTCTCCATCACACAGCATAAGATCCTGTTAGAACACTTGTCCAACTCCTTATTAGAGTTCAGTGAAATCTGGTTTAGAGTGAAAAAATAAGGGTGAGAAAATTGTTTCAATCTGAAACTATGTGAGTCATTATAAAGTGCATATATCTAATAATAAAACTGAGTAGCTTGCCTGGAAAAATGTCTTATGTGAAGTACTTATAAAACCCTATATAGTCTTGTATTAGCTTACTTTTGACTAAGAAAAAAGATTTTAAGTCTAATTCAAACTCATAAAATCAACTTGTAAAATGAAGTTTACACTATATTATAAGTTGGTCATATATCTAGTCAATGTCAAATCTCCAACACACCTCTGACACCGAAAATTAGACATCTCAAACATGGAACAAGATATTTGTGGGTGGTCCTCATTAGGATTGACTTTATACTATCTTAGAAAGCGAATTTAGTTGAGATAAATAAAAGAGACTATATATGAGACAGCTTAATCACTCCTCTCATATGTTCTCATATTTATGTTCATAGAATTCTAATCCAACAAGTAGAGGGTAGAGCATAGATCAAAACAACAGTCATATTTCTAGTACAACTACTTTTTACCTATATTTAATCCCTATTTTAACAATCATCCTCAAGTTCGAGCTACAAATTGTATATACCAAGCTTGAAATAGATAAATTCAATTTGAGGTCTTCTTAAGAATTTTGTTAACACATCTGCAAGTTGAGCATTGAATTCAATAAACTCAGTATCAATTTCTTAGACAACAACTTTCCTCGAACAAAATGACAATCAATTTCTGCATTTAGCCCTCTCATGGAACACTATATTGGAAACAGAGTGGAGAGCAACTTGGTTATCACAATACATCTTCATTTGTTGAATCTCACAGAAATTAAGTTCTTGAAGGAATTGTTTCTAACATACAAGTTCACAAGTAAGAGACGTCACTATCCTATATTCAGCTTTCATAGTTGATCGAACAACTGCATTTTATTTCTTACATATCCAAGAAATAACATTTCTTTCAAGGAAAACATTAATAGGGGATCCTGCCTAATCAACATCACTACCTAGAAATTTTGGTGTTTCTTTTATCTTCAAGTAGTAGACCTTGTCCTAGAACCTTCTTGAGCTATCTTAAGATACAATAATAGCATTCCAATGGTAAATACAAGGAGCCTACATGAACTGACTAACAACACCAATTGCAAAAGACAAATCAGGTCTAGTAATAGTAAGATAATAAGTTTTCCAACCAATGTTCTATATATTTCCGGATAAGTGAAAGACTCACCTTGTTCTAATATTAATATTAATTAATTTTTTATTAGTGTCCATAGGACTATCCACCAGTCTAGTCAATCATAACTATCACTTTTAGGATATCTAAAACAAATTTTCTTTGAGAGATTACAACACCTTTTGACTAAGCTACTTCAATACCCAAGAAGGATTTAAGGCTTCCAAGATCATAGGTTTGAAAATGTTCACACAAGTGTTCCTTTAGCTAAGATATTAGAGCAGCGTCATTCTTCGTAATGATTATATCATCAACATACAGTACTGAGAGTAGACACATTTTCCATGGGAGGGTATGATAGTAGAAAACTGATTGATCTGCTTCATTAAATTTCAGCCCAAACATTTGAACAATGTAGCTAAATTTTCCAAACCAAACATGTGGTGATTACCTGAGAGATTTACACGTTAGAATGTGATTATTTGACAAGACAACTTTAGTATGGTTAACAAAATTCTTAAGAGTATGGTTATCAAACTCGCGAGTTAACTCGTTAACTTGTCCGAGTTTATGTTTCCACTCACCCTTGGCGAGTTGACTCGAAAGCAAACTCGCTTTTGGAACAAACTTGGTGGACTCTCTATGAACTCACGAGTCTGCAACCGATTTGGCGAGTCAAGAAGGTTTTTTCTTTAAACCCAAAACAACCTGTTCCTACTCGCGTTAGGGTTCGTGTTCACTTTCTTTGTGGTGGTAGGTTGTTGGTCACCACTGTGTTGTGTTTTGGTGGTCACATTCGTGGTCATGTTCTCCTTCTTTCTGGTTGTCTTCCCTTTGCCCGTCATCTCTGCCATTTCCTTTCACGTGTGGTTTACTCTATCTGCAACCTTTCTATCTTGCCTTCTGTTGCGCTGGTGAGGGCGGGAGTCATGGTAGATGAAGTTTAAGGGTGGGTAGGGTTTCTTTACTTTCTTTTGGGCCTAAATATCTTAGACCTCAAAGTTCCTTGACATTTTGTGTTATATTAAATATCATATATATTATATAATTAATTAAAACTATTATAAAAAATATATATTAGGAAAATATAAAAATATTTAAAATTATATAATATGATCAACTAATAATAACAATATTTCAATAAAAATATAAAAATTATTTACAATATCATATAATAATAAATTAATGTACTGTCTATAAAATTTTAATATTTTTTATTTAAAGTAAACTCTTACAAGTTTACGATTCAAGTTTTCGATCCGAGTTTACAAGACTCCCACGAGTTTACATAAACTCTCAAGTTTAATAACCTTGCTTAAGAGAATGATATGCATATGAGATACAACTTGGTCTCTAAATATCAAAATCAATAATAGATAAACAAAAAATTACATCTTGATTTAGAATTTTCAGGAAAATAAGATCTAACATGTTTTCCTAGTTGACATGACTCACATTCTAACATATGAAGACTATTAAGTTCAAGAACTATTTTATCTTTTTCTTTTTTTAATTTTGACAGAAGAATGCCTCAAACAATCATGTAAAAGTTTAGCAGATGGAGATAAAAAAGACACATGTAGACTAGTTCCAAAATAGTATAAACCTCTAACTTCATGTCTTTTTCCAATTAGTCACCTATACTATATTCCTATACACAAAGGAATTGGCATCAGGGTTATTGAACATTTTAAAGATTTGGTTAGTTAACTTAAAGAAATTAGATTGAAAGGACAAGCATGAACAAAAATAATGGATTTTATATTTAAGGAAGTAGAAAGGAAAAGTTTAGAACCATTGCCTAAGGTTATGAAATGAGGATTTTTTGGAAATGAAAAGGATGACAAAAAAGAGGTATTATTGGAATGTGGTTAGAAGCACGAGTCAATTATCCATGGGCTTTGACTTTCCACGGATTGTGAGATACAAGTTGTTCACAAGCTAGGATTTGTAAATGATTGTGCTAAGCTATTAGATTTCAACCTCAAATTATCTTAGTATTCCTGATTAGAGAATTTGGGTTTAACAATTTTACAAGGAGAAGCAATTCTCTTGAACTTGACCCATTCTCTTACAGTACGTGCATTGAGGACAACCCCAACAACCTCGTCCTTCTATAGCATTTTGTTCTCCTCTTCCACATGGGGAAACCATGACAAAGATTTCACATGTTCTTCCATATTCCTACTTTAAAGTGTTGGAACCTATTGAATATAGTGCAAATAGGTTTGAGATTAATCTCCCTTGTGTAAAAAGTACACATAGGGTACAATATTTATAATAAAGGAAATATGGGCTAAGCCCAATATACCAAATAAAGAATAATAACGAAGAAACTGAAGATAGAAGATAAAGATAGATATCTAAGTTATCTAATAATCTAATAATATATCTAGCATTCCCCCTCAAGCTGGTGCATGCAAATCATATGTACCAAACTTGTTACAAATATAATCAATGCTTTGTCCACGTAAAGACTTAGTGAAAATATCTGCTAAGTAATCACCTCAGTTAACAAACTCAGTCTTGATGTCTCTAGATACTCAAATGAAATGACAGGCAATCTCAGTGTGTCTGGTCCTCTCATGAAAGATATGATTAAAATTAATATTAAGAGCAACTTGATTGTGACATATAAGTGTCATTTGAGTGACGTCTCTAAATCGTAACTTTCTAAGCAATTGCTTAAGCCAAACAAACTCACAAGTTGCTGAGGTCATAGCTCTGTATTATGCTTTTGAACTAGATCTTGCCACAACACTTTGTTTCTTACTTTTCCAAGAGATCAAGTTACCACCGATGGAAACACAATATTCGAATGTACGCCTTCTATCAGACGAAGATCCTACCCAATCAGCATCTAAATAACAAACCACTTTTGTATGGTTATTGGAAGCATATAACAATCCTTTTCCAGGAGATCCTTTAATGTACTTTAATATACGAATGATTGCATTCCAATGATCTTCACATGGGAAATTAAGAAATTGGCTTACCACACTGACTGCAAAGGAAATGTCAGGACAAGTAATTGTAAGATAATTCAATTTCCCAACTAAAGTTCTATACTATTCGAGATCTGACATAGGCTTCTCTTAATTTGGTAGAAGTTTAGTATTACGATCCATGGATGTGTCAACATATTGTGCCACCTCAATCCCCAAGAAATATGAGTTTGCAAAAATCTTTGGTCTAAAAATGATCACAAAGATGTATTTTCATCTAGGAGATGACATGGTTGTCACTACACATAAGAACTATGTCATCAACATGCACTATCAAATAGACCAATCCAGCACTCAAGTGACGATAAAAGACTAAATGAGTCAGACATAGTGGAGGTGGAGGCAGAAGAGACATCTGAAGTGGAAGACACCATGGAGGAGAGAAAGAAACCCTAAAAATCCAATGTGCTCTAATGAAGTCACCAAGCATAGATCCGGAAAGAGGGGGATGAGGTGAGGCCGACGACGATTGCAGTGAAATCGACGGCATTGTGGTCACCTGACCTAGACGAGTAGAATCGTGTGGTCGTTGGTCAAAACAAATGTTGTGGCTATGGCTCCGATAACAACGGCTTCTCTGGTGGCAGCGAAGGATGCAATGAAGACTGAGACAACGAAATTTTTTCTAAAAGAACCTGGCTCTAGATACCATATTAAATAGTGCAAATAGGTTTGATATTAATCTCCCTTGTGTACAAAATACACATAGGGTACTTTATTTATAATAAAGGGAACATGGGCTAAGCCCAATATACAAAATAAAGAATAATAATGAAGAAACTGAAGATAGAAGATAAAGATAGATATCTAAGATATCTAATAATCTAATAATATATCTAATAGAACCCACAAGAGTCGTGTTGTCAAGCTTTCCATGGATGGGACTTCATGACCCATTAAACATTCATCTCGAACATGTTCTAGATCTATGGCACAAAGGATTATCCCATTTATATAATATAATTTGATCATATCTTTAGTTAATGTAAGATCACCAACACTCTTGCACTAACGAGACTATCACTATGATAATTAGCCAAACTGAATATGCGACTCAACTAATAATAGAGTATGTACCTTATATTACCTTATATTGATATAGCATATGTTGGACAGCAAAACAACACTTAATCTCATATTAGCAAATATGATAGCGGCAAAAATAATATTTTGGTTTCAAAGAAAGGAAGATAAAAATTATAGACAGCTGTCAGTCAATGGAGATATGACTAAAATGACAATAAAAGCACGCTATCTAAATTCCTTAATATTGATTGTGGTCTAATCAAAACAAAACACAAACAAGAAATTCACCTTTCCTTTAAATGATTTATTCTCTAACTTATAGAAAATAACTTAATACAAATTGGAATTTCCATATACGGCAGTGTACTTGCAGAAAACATTGGCTTGCACTTAGTGTCAAAATCCTATAGCATCGGTTACACGAGATAAGTCAATAATAGACGCTACCCATCCGAAGGACAATGTGCAGTTCTTTACCTGATCAAGTGGTCCTGAATTTGCTTTCTTGTTAGGAGTAACTACGTGTATTCCTTTGCGCAACCACTCATAGTAATAGCCAGCAATGACGGAGTCAGCTGTGCAGTCTACTAGCGCCGTGTTGGGTATAAAATGATTTCCATGTACATGTTGAACAAATTTTTCCAAATCAGCCGCTTCTCCTCTTTCCTCTCGAAGTTCTCTCCATCTAGCTAAGTCAATGCCCCTGCAAAGAGCAATAACAGTATATAATGATTGAACAAAAACAAACTTAGTCAATAATGTACCGATAAAAGGTAAAAGACAAAATAGGTCCATGTCTATAATTTATAATACTTCTTTAAGAACAATAAAACAAACATGTGATAACGCAACAACATTTGTGTGAAGTGAAGTTAGAGATGTAAAGTGAAGTTCGCTTACTCACATAAAGAACACTCTTGGCTGTACTTGTAAGAAAGCATAATGAGCATTCTAAAAGCTATTTCAGTCAGAATGATTCAACTTACGCATCACTAAGCAGCATTGACTTTGAACCAAGTATGCCCATTACACGCAAATCAATGTTGAATTCTTCTTTCAGGGTTGAGGCCTGCATTAAAAGAATTGTCAGGTAAATTTGCCACATAATTCAATTCCGGTATGTTAATATGATAAATACAGACACCCCACTTGAACAAATAAAGAGGCAATACACTTGCATAAAACTCTAATCATAAAATAGGGTACACAAAAATGAAAAATTAATGAAACTATTACATTTCAACACTCCCCCGTCAACCTAGAGCATATAGATCCCATGCACCATAAACCCGATTGGAGGCAATATTAAGAACTTCATGGTTGTCAAAATACAACTTCATCTACTCATTTTCACAAAAAATTTGAAGTCTTAAAGGAGTTGTTTGTTTCTTATTTTTCCAAGATACTAGGTTCCCTCCAAGAAATACATAGTATCCTATGGTAGACCTCTTGTCAATGGGACAATCAGCCCAATCTGCATCACAATACCCTAAGATTTGAGTATTGTTCTCATACAACAATCTTTGTCCTAGGTTCCCTTCTACATATTTGATAATGTGAATCACAACATTTCAATGATCAATGTGAGGGTTTTGCAGAAATTGACTCAACTCCCACTAGACAAGAAAGATAAGATCTTGTTATAGTGAGATAAATGAGTTTTCCAACCAACTTTCTATATCTTTCTAGCTCTGAGAAAAGTTCACTTTCATCTCTCATTAACTTTTTATTTGAGTCCATAGTACTATCAATGGGCTTGCAATTTGCCTCATTGAAGGATCTAATACCAACATTAAGGTTACTACACATCTTGTTTTGCTTGACGATTTAAATCTAGGGACAAGACTTTCCAAAAGGGATGTCATAGAGCAAAGGGAGATGTGTTTCCTTTCTTCTACAGATGCTAAGGGTTTATGAAAGTAATATATTAGATTCAAAGTTTTCAAGAATGGGAAACTACAGTAGGGGTGATTTTGGTTCCGCTATGGATGTGCAACATGATGACTTATTCGACATTGATCCATTTTATATCAATAAATGTATTGGCATTGTTGAGTATGATGGGTTTGACTTCATGACACCTACTACTTGCCGGAATGCCTTGAGAGTTTTGTGGGCTACACAATTTCCAAATCCTACTTTGCTAGAAGGTAGCCCAGGTGTAGGGAAAACTAGTTTAACCATTGCCTTGGGAAAAGGTTCTAGACACAAAGTGGCAATGAAAGGCTGTTGGGTTTTGCTGTGATGACAAACACCCTAGCCATGGCAAAATGCATACAACAAGAGTGGATTTCAACTACTGAGTGGGCCCAAATTCTTATCTTTTGGGCCAACTTCGTTTGTAAATATTAGAATAGGTTTTCTTTGGGCCTTGTTTGGGCTTGGGCCTAGTAGTGAAGTTTTGGGCCTAGAATAAATGGGCTTTTGTGTTAGACGCATAGAACTAGGGTTTTCTTACCCTAGAGTGTGCTAACTTGCTCTCCAAGCTATGGTTTAGCTTTCCATGTGTCCCTAACATTGTGTTCGCATGAGAGAATAGTCTTGTATGCATGAATTACAGAAGACGGATTTGGGATATAAATGACATTCTTATGCAACGATTTGCGAGTGCAAAGACGGAATTGAGGGATCCATCAATAATCCTATCTCACTTCAGTTGCGAAGATTTGTGGGGATAAAGTGCTTTTTTAGTTCTATGTCCTCTATGTTCACGTCTTTCTGAATCTCACCAGCCAAATCCTTGTTGCATGTGTGTGATATGTGGGTAAGAAAAAATCGGATAGGAAAAATCCTTGGATATATATATATATATATTAATGATAAATAATAATATATATTTATGTATATATAATAACTAATATAATATATATATATATATTAATTAAAATATACATATATATATAATTATTATTATTATTAATAGAATATGTATATAATAATTAATACTAATAAAAATTATATGCAAATATGTATAATAATTAATAGTAATTAAAATATTATTCAAAAATAATAATATATATAATTAGTATTGTTATTTATATATGTATATAATAATTAATAACAATAAAAATATATATAAATATGTATAATAATTAACAATAATTAAAATACTATTAAATTTTAATATTTTTAACTCATCTACTAATCACTTAATTTTATTTTTATCATCAAGGGTGTTTTAGTAATCTTCAATTTTATCTATTAAAACATTTTTTGAATCTATCACATCATTCAAATCACTCACTAACTTTCACAAAATTCATCTCCAAATCTACTCACTTTACGCTCTAAATCCACTCAAAAACACACACATATTCATCCACTTAAATCCACCTAAATCCATCTTTGCACTCTCCCCCAAATCTATCTTCTTGAACAAACAGAGCCTAAGCATGGAAAGCATGACCTTGCCACTTGGCAAGTCACACCAAACCAAAAGCATGTCTTCTTTGGCTCCAAAATTCAAACATTTGAATTTGAATGTTGGTTCTCCATTTTGGAGACCACTCTACGGTTTCTTGGCCTATAAATAAAGGTTGCTACTACATGTAAAATTAACTTCAGTTTAGTAGTGAAATTCTGCCCAATTGTGCCATTCACTAGACTTTGAGTTCTCTCTAGAGTAGCTCCCTCTTCTAAACTGCTATCGGCTTCCTTCGTAATTCATTGCTTTTGCACCAACATCTTTCTATGGAACCATCCTCTTCACGCTAGTCTTAAAGGAGCTAGGAGCAAGGTTCTCAAACTCGAGAATTTATATAAATGAGATCCTAATTTAAATAAGTCCAAAAAATTATATAACTTAACTGTACTTGAAATAAATAAATTCATACAAATTATGTAATTGTACTCAACAAGCTAGAACCATTCTAAGACATTTTGTTCTATTATAATTATATTAGTTTTTCACTACAAAATTAAAAATTGTTATAAATAAACATTGTTTTTAAAAATTAAAAACTAACTAAATGTCCTTGAGAAGGAAACAAGTGCGAAGGGAACGATTGCAGGAGCTCACGCTATAACGCTAACATAACATTATTTAATTTATCTCTTCTAACCTAAAAAATACACAAGAAAAGGGGAATGCGTGCGAAGTGCAAAGGGGAACGACGACCAACAACGAACGCGAGACAACGACCTAGACGATGGCGTGCGAAGCAACGGCATGTGGAGCAACGGCAAACGAGATTGATGACGATGACCCAAGCGATGGTGATGGACAACGACGGTGACATTGTCCATGGAGAGCACGAGAGCCTGCGTCAAATAGTGAAGTGTTGTGCGAGGGAATGCGACGAACTGCGTGAGTTTGTGATGCACGAGAAGTTCAGAAGAAGAAGGGGATTAAACACAAAAATCCTAATCTAGTGAGTTCATACGACTACGTTTTGCTTAAAAGAAATTTCCATCGAACTTGCACACATGCTCCTAAACTCACGATTTCATACGAGTTTATCGATTCTATAATGAGTTTATCGATTCCACTCAAAAAGTGTTGGCTTCCAAGTTGACTCGGAAGCCATGACTACGCTCGTAAACTCGGTCAAGTTAAAGAGTTAACTCGCGAGTTTAATAACCATGGCTAGGAGGAAGGTCATCATGCTAGTTTGAATGCTATTTTGAACAACAGAGCTTTAATGTTATACCAGAGTTGGGAAAAACACTTTTAAATGTCCACCATCTTTGACTAGTTGTGATAGGAGGAGATGGCTATGGAAGCAAAAGCACAAGAGCCACCTCAACAAGTATTGGTGTAATGAGGGCGGGTCCAAAGGGGCCATGTGGAAAGACACTTCTACCGTTATAGATTAATTTTCAGAATTCAACCTTGGGGACAAGGTTATTCTGGCAGCGGTGGGTAATGTTAGGCAGGAAAATAATGAGAGAGAGTGGAATGTGTATTATAGAAGGAAATTAAAAATAAAAGGGAGTTATGCGGTTAGTTGTTTTGGGGGAGAGACTTTCTCAAGAAGCGTATAAATACTTTCCCTTTGGGAGGTGTTAGGGGTCTTCTTTTTATTACTGAAAGCTTTTGACGGTTGTGACAGGGAATACCCTATTTAAAAGGAAGTTATTTCCTTTGTAAACATTGGGCTTTACATCTAATAGTGAATAATTCAGTTTTGATTCAAGGTGCCTAACAACATTACAATGAAAAAATATATCCAATAACATTCAACCCTTGGACTAGGTACAATCCAAAAAGCAGTTTTATGAAAGTTGTAAAAAATACAATAACAGTCATAATTTTAACAAGATCAAAATTAAATTCTTTTCAAGAATTATTTTAATCTGCAAAACTCAGATAAAATTGGTGCAGCTTCATAGTAAAGCATTTACATGATACTAGAATAAACACTATTCTTCTATCATAGGCATTATTTTCCTTGAATTGAACTGTAATTTTAAATTAAAAAGCATTTAGTTAATCTCATACCTAGGACAATAAAAAGAAAAAATATACACCAAAACATTGTGTTCCTTTTTTAACCAAAATAATTATTCAATCATACAAAATTCTCTACAGAAACTGCACCTGATCCCTTAGCTGGTCAAGTAGTGTACTTCCAATTAATCCAGGTCCAATAATGCCCATTGATATGGTGGTTCTTGAGAGATAAAATCTGGAATGGACAGCTCGCAAAGCCTTTATACAATCCTCTCGCTTCACAACAACAGTAATATTGTACTCAGAACAACCTTGTGCTATAGCACGAACATTTATATTGGCCTGTTCAAGAAAACAAGTTTGAACATTACACAAGTGAAAAGATATAATAAAATATGCAAAAATCTCAAACATAGGCAATATCTTTATCATAATTTTCTAACCTTAGCCAATGCATTAAAAAGGGAGGCGCTAACTCCTGGTGTGCTTGCCATCTTCTGGCCCACTGCAGCTAGAATGCTACAATTTGGGATAATCGCAACCTGAGGAATGCTACATGATTTAGAATGTCACAAAGTATTAAAATTAAAAGCTTTAAATTTCAACATCATTCATTCAGATATACAAATTTAAATGGTAAAAATTAAATTACTCAGCTCTTCATTTTCTCTCTTCATTTCTTCTACTTAAAACAAGCACACATAATAGTAGAATTTAGAAAAATATGACTATCATTCATTATTATATCATGATACCAAACCATGAATACCATTTTAGATAAGTCCTTCGTACCTCATCAATTTGATTTGGTGAGTATTGTGAAATTTGAGGACGCTTTTCCCAGATCGCGTTCTAATGAATTTTTAAATTCATTATATGTAACTCTAGGAACTTTAGAGATTTCTTTTTCATTGTCTTGAATTCTTGGTTCTCATGAAATTTCTCAAGTTTAGTTAACGTAGATGCAACTTTTTTTCATCTTTATCACAAACCTTCCTCTTTCAAAAAAAATAATTAATTCTTTTACTCTTTATCATAATCGTTCTAATATAAATTTATCATCTCTCCTGTATAAATTCAAAACTTTACAAAATTTACCATAGGTAGGAAAACACAAAAATCCCTAAATTTCATAATTAAAGGTTATACTAATTTGGAAAAAAGTTATAAGTAGGATTCATACCAATTTCATAAGAGAATCCCTAAAATCATAATTAGGGTTTATACTAATTTGGATAAACATCCTAGGAAGAATCATAAATATAACATACATAAATCATTATAAGATACTAACCTTGATATGTGAGAGATCATACAAAAATGTATATTTCAATCTCAATCTATGTGTTTTCCAACCTCTGTTTCCAATCTATCTCTTTGTATTTTTTTCTCCTCACACACTTTCATAATAACTTACATGGTAGGAAAATTTTATAGCAAAAACAAAACCCTCAGTTCTTTTATAAATCAATGTTTCCATTACATTTTTTATTTTATTTTTTATTATTATTTTCCATAATATAAACTTAATATAAATAATATATAATTTTAATTTTAAAAAATATATAAATATATATAAAAAAATCCAAAAAATTTTGGGGGAGCCATGGCTCCCCCTGTCCCTTCGATGTTCCGCCAGTGCTCTCAAGTTTATACTTCATGATAATTAACAAACAAAAGATGATATAAGCTCATAAATTAATGGGAGAAAAATGAAGCATTCTATTAACACAAATTTCAGATCCAACTATCTTATGTTATGAAGAAAATGACTGGAGTATATTTCAAGAGGCTATACATCCCTTTTGCTTGAGAAACGTTATTGCCACACTTTCAATATAAAAAATTAGTATATTCCTAGTTAATAATAGAACTCAGAGAAAGAACTCAGAAAAGTATAACTATATATGTATAGTGTTGAAATGAATGAAAAGTTAAAGAGAACCTGAACTGATTCTAACTAATTTACAAATAGTAGTAACTAATCCTAATTAACTGATAACAGTTGGCATATTATAATGACAGGGTAATACACTCTCATACCGCTTCCCCACAAGCTCAAAGTTGGTGAGTAGAGGAAGCAATCTCAAACACTTTCAGCTTGGACCTAAGCTGTAGAAACCAAGTAGGAGACAATGGCTTGGTTAGGAAACAGTCCATTGATCTTGGGCTTGTATGTCGAGAACTCTAAGGTGCTAGAGAAGAACATTTTCATGAACAAAGTGATCAATTTCCATATGCTTCAATTAGGCATGTAACATTGGACTGTGAGTTAATGAGGCAGCACTTTGGTTGTCACATAAAAAAAGTAGGTTTAGAGTGAGCAATCCGATGTTCAGTGAGAAGGGTCTAAACCTATAATAATTATGCAATGGCAAGAACACCACTCCAATATTCAGCATCAGTGTTGGATCGAGCAACAACTTGATTGTAACACCACCGCAAGATAAGATTGACAAGATAGACAACTGTACTGGAAGTGGATCTCAATCATCAAGGTCAAAAAGACATTCAGCATTGCAGAAGACCCCTAAAGAGAAACTTGTGATAAGCAGGGGCAAAATGCAACCCACAGTCTAAAGATCTTGACATATTGGAGGATTCATTTGATTGCAACTCTGAGAGATTCAAAAGGAGTAGCCATAAATTGACATACTTTGTTGACCGCAAAGCTGAGTTCAGGGCAAGCTATGATAACATACTGCAAGGCACAAACTGATAGAGGACTACCCCAAGATTCCATACAAGAAGAACTTGAAGACGAACATTTACAATTTAAAGGACCTATGGCAAGGACAAGGAGCAAGAGATTGGAAGATCAAAGCTATTCAAGGCTTCTGATGGGTTTTCTTTGAGTTGGACTTTCTTTTATAAATTAGTTTATATTTTTATGTTTTTGGGATTCAAATTCAAAAATGACCGTACTCTTTCCTGGATAGGATCGTATCACAAACCACAAGGCTATAAAAGGAGGGATCAAGGAGAAGATCAGCACGAGTTGGAAAATTTGCAAACTTAAGTCATTGGAGAGGAGATGGGCTTGGCATCAAGCATAGCTGCCTTGGTTAAGAGGCAATAAATATACTTGCTTTGAGTGAGTAGTGGAGTGCCATCAGATTGCTGGTGAACTTCAATGCTAAAGATTAATCAAAAGTACCTAATTGATAGAAACAAAACATAGAATCTAGCTGTTGATTGATTGAGGTAACAATAAAATGTGGAGAGCTCATAGTCGTTTGGTAGTTGCCCACATAAAAGGTAGGTTGTTGTATTCTAGACAGCTAAACCCAGATTCATTGTACAAGTGAAGTGAACATATTCTTTGTTCTATCTTCTTTCCCTGAATCCTTTCTATCTTGTTTTGTTCTTTGATTTCTAGGATTTCTTTGATTTCCCTTAATCTCTGTGATTTCTGTCATTACTAAGTCCTATATCAATTTATAGAAAATGGTATACTACGATGTTGATGTGTTGTGTACACACATGGGAAATATGTGGTAAGATACTTCCTTGTCAAATCATATCATATCTCTCTATTTAATGTAATATTTAAATTACATCTCTAATATAATCATTACACCTCTAAGATTGCCCCTTAAGTTGAAGCATATGTATCATATGACACAAGCTTGTTACAAATGTCATTTACACAAAACCCCTTGAGAGAATCTTGTCAGCCAGTTGATTGTTGGAGTTGATAAAGTAAATAATGACAAAAGAAAGCCTTAGTGCTCCCACAAGCTAGAGTATATGTATCATATGAATCAAGCTTGTTACAAACATTGGATGGTAGGACAGCTGCCGAAGAGTAAAACTTACTTGGAGATAATTGAAGTTGCTTACAAGCTACAAAAAACAAGTATTCAAAAAGTGTGGTGGCTGCTGGAGAGCACAAAGACTCAAAGTGTGGCAGCCACCGGAGAGCAAAAACAACACCCAAAGAGTCTGGGGCCTGCTGGGGAGCAAATAATGCTCGGAGAGTGCAATGACTGCCAGGGAGCAAGAATGGTAATACTCTAATACCATATTGAAATGATTATCTGTGCGAGTATTCTTATTTACAATTTACAATGAAGAAGTGATACAATAAGGAATAAAATCAACATTTGATAATGGGAAATATCCAATAAGATATTACACTATTGAATTGTAACATATCTCTCTATTTAATGTAATATTTAATTATATCTCCAATATAATCAAATCATATCTCTCTAATCTTAAATGCCAAAGACGATGGGAACTAGGAGATATATAACATTTGAAGCTTAAGAATTATTACATGAAGGAAAAAGACAAAAGAACTGGTAGGAGGATGGCATCAGCTGAAGGCATTTGACTTTTATTAACTAATGACAAAAATAGCAGTCTATCTTAGTCCCAAATATTGATATTTGCATCACTGATATTTGATTCCACTACCCTAGCATAATAAGAGGTATGTACCTTGTATGATTATTTTAACCATAATATGCGGATATTGTTAATTAAGATTAATAGGAAAATTAAAAACACTTACACAACAATGAAAACAAATCATATAGAAAAGAAAATGACGCTTCAGTCTTGATCCTCTTGAACAAATTAAGAAAATGGCACTCAAATGTGATCATGTCGTTTCAAAATCTACAAAATGTAAAATGAGAAATCTTCGGTCTGACATCACTCAAGTGAAGTGAGTGACGTCAGTTGAACAGAAATATGCATTTTGATTTTAAATGCGTTGGATCTAGCACCTGAGAAAGACGCCCGTTATCCAAAGCTTGTCGAAATCTTGATTGCAATGCCTCAGCAACAGCTTTTACTTCTTTCTCAGGAACAGCAAAGCATACAGAATGCTCACTACTAGCCTACATAATTACTGTTAAAGATGAATGCAGTTTCTTATATATCAATGAGAATAACGGGACCAGTTGCATAGAAGTTATAAGTGCACCTGAGATATCATTATAACATTAGCACCAACATCTTTTACCGCACCAAAAATAGCACTGGCTGTACCTGGAACACCAGCCATTCCGGTTCTGCAAAAAATGCATTAGAGAAAAACTCGGCAATCTATAACTGGTTACATAAAACCTTAAATTAAAAAGAAATAATTAAGCAGCAAAAACTGCCAACTATTATTCATCATGCAACACAACTGCAATTCATGATAACTCACCCCTCGACATTTACAAGTGCCAAGTTGTCTATGGTTGCAAATCCTTTGACATAATTTTGCAGGTTCTGCCCATCTTCATGATCATAAACAGAAGGGTGGCAGATCTTTGTTCCAGGAGCAGAAAGGTTGAAAATGTTCCTTATCATAATGGGTATACCATATCTCATCACAGGAATAATTGTGCGGGGATGCAAGACATTTGCACCAAAATAAGACTGTACAACAGACATTTTCAAAGTTAATCTCCTTAACTTTTATGAGTCAAAGGAGCATTGAGGCTCTACAGTATTCAACTCACCATTTCCCATGCCTCTTGATAAGACAATGTCTTCAAAATTACAGCCTCGCTAACTGCAGAAGATGTCATGGTTTATATTTTAGTCAAAAACATTATGTTATAGCACTAACAGTAAGACAAAAGCATCTTCAACATGTCAGCTAGAACTCCATCTGGAACCTATGAATCAATTCACAATGAATTTAATCCTCAACTCAGACACAAAAAGTAAGAAGCATCACAAACCTTTTCTAGGATCAGCACTATACACACCATCCACATCTGTCCAAATTGTGACTTGACGAGCTCTAAATAGAGCACCCATAATTGCTGCTGAGAAGTCACTTCCATCTCTCTTCAATGTGGTAGGAATGTTTTGAGGTGTGCTTGCAATGAATCCAGTAGCAATGATTACCTTACATGGATTCAAAGAGCACCATTTTTCAAGTCTTTGCTCAGACTCCAAATAGTCAGGATCAACTTGATTAGAACCAGAAGGATTTACAATAATGACATCCCTTGTATCCATCCATTTGCAATCGATCCCTTTCTATAGAACCATAAGAGAAGAAAGTTGCAATAAGCTAAATTTAGATAAAGGGGATAAGCATATCTTTCTAATTACAACATCATACCTTTCTAATAACTAGAGACAACATCTGAGCAGACCATAATTCCCCATGTCCCACAACAAAATCTGTAAAGGACTCTGTTGCATGACCAGCTGCAAGATAATAAGAATGTTAGGCTTAAAATGCAGCTCCTTAGCTCAAATTCATTTAAGCAACCATGACGACACTTTTTCCCAATGAATGGAAAACTAAAAAACGTTCATTGTGGAAAAGGTGTTTAAAGAGACATCACACTACAAAATTATGCGAAAGTGAAAGAGGATAAAGAGCATAAATAAAAGAAGTGATTAGAATTGAGAATAATTAATTTGGATTTACGCCAAGAAGGTTTCTATTGACCTGAAAAAAAAAAGCATATCATGACTGCAAAGAAGTGAAATGTTGACATGTATAATGGGGTAACTACTAGTGTGGAAAATACTAGAAACAAGGACTTCTCCGTATGGATAGGCAAGGCATACATCAAAGGCCATCCTTCAATCCTTAGTAATCTGGTCTTGAACAACGAGAAGATTGAGTGAAGTGTCATAAAGGGAAATATCACAGTGTCAACAATCAAGATGTCAACTCTAAGGAACAATGATGTTATGATAACAATTTGGGTACTATGGGGTTCTAAGTTCACATGAAGTGGTAAATGCTGGAGATCCTATATTGATAAGAGATATGGCCAAATTATAACATACAAGTGGGTGCACACCTCTCCTTACAAACTGATTCTATGAATTTGACCACTTTCTAAAAGAAAGGAATGTTTGATCAAGTATTTAAGTGTTTGATTTCCACCTCCCTCTTAACATGTAGCTTATAATAATGGGTGGGTTCCCCATGTTCCTAAATGCATGCTTTTGTGGACGACAATGTTTTTACTAAGGAATCAAGAGGAGTTTAAACTTAATCTTGAGACAAACATGTAATCAAGCAGATCTGACTTGACTAGGAGCAAAACGATATATGGATTGCAATTTTAAAGGGAGGCCATGAAAGTAAGTGAAGAAAATTTTTAAAGAAATTTCATGGTGAATAATATCCTTGAGAATTTGATTTTTTATTACATCTAACGACATCATATGATTCATTTAACCAACTTCACCAAATGTGCCAAAGCTAATATTGTCATGGTGGTGGTGATGATATTAAGAACTTTTTTATCAACATCCATTGACATAACTGAAAAAAAGAAAATGAAATAAATAAATAAACACCAAAAATTAATAGAACTTTACTGCCAAATATACAGATGGAAGAGACTATTAATGAGAGTTTATGACCATAACCTATGTATATTGCACGAAGCATCGCCTTCAGGTTACTAATATCATTGTGCAACTTAGACAAGAAACTAGCAAGATTATCTCCCTCAAGAATGTCATGTGCAGTTTCACTATGCTTCTCCAAAACAGCATCCAATGAAGATATATAAGACTCATCGCGTGATTGAGCCTTGTGGATAAGGGCATACATCATATCTGTCACCTTCGACATTGCAGAGACAATCACTAATTTTCTCTCAGAATCATCTTTAAGAATTATTTCTGCAACATTCTTTATTCTCTGTGAGGTTCCCACACATGTTCCACCAAATTTGTGCACAGACCAAGTTTCTCCTTTGGGAGGTAGCTTTTCCTCCAAAGACACATTTGATGAAACATCTGCTAGTAAAAAATATAAAAATAAAAACATTTGCAAATGCCTCTTTCAAAACAAAAAAGGACTGTTCTATCATAAAGGTTTCAACCAGTAAATGAGGCGCATATTGCGGTGTCTGGTGTTTTTCTTCCCCGTGGTAAAGTAAGATCCTTCCTGGTAGGAAAACCATGTCAGTGCATGGCAAAATATGAAAATCCAACTAATATCATGAAGAAATATCACTTAAAAGATTGCATAAATCCCACAATTCAGATAATAATACATGCTCAGCATAGGATAGAACAAAAAGACGTATATAGAACAACCAAGCATTTAACAGATTATTGAGCAGGGTAACTTGTTAATTTCCTCTTGATATTCAAATATTCAAACTGCAGAAATATAACCTCAAATTCTCAATTCAAGTAATAAGCTTATTATTAATCACATCAAGTTAATACTCTCTCTTCTCTATTTCTTTCATCTTCAGAGAAAAAAGAAAAACTATTAAAAACAATAAAGTCGCATCATCCAATTCTGGAAAGCTCAAGTTAAACAGCATAAAAACTAGGTGGGAGTTGTACGAGCTGTGCAAGAGAAAGAGAAAAAAAATCCACCATTGGAATCATTTGATGCAAAACTAAGTGTGAAAACAATAAGAAGAAACTGAGTTGATTCGATAAACCTAGTGGTTGAAAGGAACATACAGAAGGAAATGGGAAGAGCGCGAGAGAAAGAAAGGGCAGCATTGAGATTGGAAAAGCCTGTGACGAGGGTAGAGCGAAGTTGGAGTAGGCGAAATGCCGGAGAAGTTGGCTATGGCGGCAGAAAAGGACGCCATGGGTGGCTGCAGAGTGAAAACTATGAACTCCAACGAACCTGCTTCCTGTTAGGGATGCAATCAGACGCCGAAATGAGTTCCCCTGTGGCAATTTACTCTGTAATAATAGGTTGAGGTAACAATATTTGTATTTGTCATTTAGTCTCTCACATCACAATCATTAATCCTGTGCTCTATAAAAACAATTTTAATAATAAAAATATTATTTAAACTAGCTGATAAATTATTTTATAAAAGTATTAATTTTAGAAGCTTTTATAAAACTATTTTATTTTAGTGCAATATAAATTTATAAATTTTATTATATAAATTAATGTATTAACTTATATAATTTTTATTTCCATGTTGATTAATTAAATAAATTAATTATAATTTATTATATCATTATAAATCTGTAATTTATATAAATTATAACTGCATATAACTGTATAATATATATATATATATATAATTTTAATTGTATCATTTATGTAAAAAATTTAGTTATATAACTTAGTTTAATTAATATATAAATCTTAAATAATAATTATAATTCTAAATTTAATAAATTATTTAATTTTGCATACTTAAAAAAGGAAGGTCACCTAACGAGGGTTAATCCCATTCTCACCAAATATTTTACGTTTACTTTGTTTTATATATTATTTTTCATAATATAAGTAGTTGGTTCAATATAACAAAATTATTGACATATTTTGCATTCATCATAAGAAAAAAAATACATTATTAATACAAAAATGTTCATTCTATTAATTTTATTTAAACATTGTTAATGGTTAAAGTAATTTTGGTGTTTAGTACTTATCACATGTGTTTATTAAAGCAAAAATTAAATTTAATATGCAATTAACTTTCACCGTAAGTCAATCATGCATTGTATGTTTTTGGGCTCAGAGTTGCGTTGTGGTTTTGTTTTTAAAAAATGTCTAAAATGATTGAAGGAGAAAAGTGTATTTAAATGTCTTTGCTCTCGACTTTTGAGTGATATGAAACTATTGAGCGTATTAGAACAAGTGTCCTAGTTGAGGTCTAAGGGGAATAAGCATTCGACTTTGGAACCACTTTTCACTCCCCAACTAAGGAGTTTATGTTTGGAACCTCATTGACGTTAATGTTTTGACCTCAAGTTTGTTGAGATAATATTGTTAAGGTCAATCATCGCATTTGAGTTATTGTCTGCTTTGAAGCGCAGAGCTCCCATCACAATTTTGTACTTAAAAGACTTCTTAGAGGATTGAAGGAGGAATGTGTATTTAAATTGTCATTGGTCTCGACTCTTGAACAATGTTTCTTACCATAAAATAGCATAGATATCCCTAGGTGAAACAAACAAGACTTTAAGAAAGTCAAGCTCTACTTAAAAGGATTGAACTTTGAGTTGTTGATGGAGATTGAAAGATCCACCTACAAAAGATTTTTTGTTGTTAAGTCAATAAGAGTAAAATAAACTATAAATATAAGAGTGAGTACTTTCTGTCAAAATAAATAAGAGATATAATGTCATTTAGTTAATTATTACTGTTTTGATACACCTAATAATTGCATATCGCTTAAGAATTGAGGTAAAGGGTAATTTAAATACACTTTTCTCCTTCAACCATTTGAGGCGCACTTTAAGGACGAAACCATGCCAGAGCTCCAAACTCCAAAGCAAATAATACATCGAATGTGGTTATTGACCCTAACAATGTTATATTAACAAACTTAAGGTTGGAACGTTGGCCTCATATGCCAACAAAAAATGTGTTCTAAAGACTCTTAAGCAATGTAAAACTATTAAAGGTAATAAGCCTCGTATTGAGATTTTACCAGGGAATGAGGGTTCATCCCCCAATGGAGGGTTAATGGAACAAAGGTTTCAATTTCCTTGAACAACAAGGGTTTATGTTTTGAACCTTATATTTGTACAAACTATTTCAATGTTCTGACCTTAAGTCTGTTAAGATAACATCGTTACAACCAATTACCACATTTGAGGTATTATCTACTTTGGAACTCGAAGACTCGTCAAGGTCTAGTCCTTAAAAGGTTTCTTGGAGGGTTAGCGGAGGAATGTGTAATTAAATTATCGTTGGCCTTAACTTCTAAGTGATATGAGACTATTAGGAGTATCAAAAAAAGCCTCACATTCGAGGTCTAAGGGGAACGAGGGTTCATCTTTGGAACCACTTTTCCATTCTTACAAATGGTACCAATGTCTTGACCTCAAGTTCGTTGAGATAACATTATTAGGGTCAATCACTACATTCGAGGCATTGTACGCTTTGAAACTTGGATCTCCATTACAATTTTGTTCGTAAAATGTGCCTTAGAGGTTAAAGAAGAAAAGTGTATTTTAATTGCCCTTAGCCTCAACGCCTAAGTGAAGTGAGATTATTGGATGTATCCAAACAAGCTTTGTAGTCAAGTCCTTCACAAGTCCAAATCACAGTCAATAACCTTCCCATCTTTACACAATTAAAGGTCTTGGAATATAGACCTTTCGTCAGTCATGTGTCGCGGACACCTATTGTCCAAGTACCATGACATGGGTATTTTTTATTGGGTTAATATGTTTGCAAAAGGATTTATGTTGGTCTTATGTACCCTTATTTCTTTAGGGTTAGTCCTTCGAAAAAATACTCTTCCACTAGAGTTATTAGATGATGTAATATTATGAGTATTGGTTTTTATATCATTTAGCTATACATAGCCTATTATAGTTTTATCATAAGACTTCCTATAATATTTAATTAACATATCTAGAGACTTCTCATTTATGTTTGTCTAGGCTAGAATTTTACGTAAAGCATTGTTTTCGGTTTCTAATTTTTCTACTTCTTCATTATTTTCTATTTCTATGGCCTTTTTACCAATACTCTCTCTAATAATAAGTTTTTATTTTCTAAAGTTCATTATTCTATATATTGTGTTTCTGTAATCTTTGAGTTAGATATATTTTTATCTCATTTAGAGTGTTATTTTCCTTTTTCAATTCTACATTCTTACGAGACATTTATTAGATAACGTGAGTTTCTAATTCTTTACACTTACTTTTAAAATTTATGTTAAGAGCCTTATACATTTCTTTTAATATATCACTATTAGAAACTATTTTATAATATGTTTGTCTAACCAAGTCTAGGTAAGAGAAGTATACTTCTTCCTTATTAGAGTCATCTTATGAGTTATTGATAAAGTCTACCATTAGGCTTATGTGGGATTCTTCGACTTCGAAGTCAGACGCGTCCAGATCTTTCCAAGTTGTCATGAGATTTTTGTTTGCCTTTTTTCTTCTCCTTTTCTTTATTTAGCTTAGGACATTCTGATTTGTAGTGTTCAAGCTTTTTGCATTCATAGCAAACAATGTTCTCTTTATCTTTGCCTTTGATCTTCTACTTTTACCATAACCTAATTTTCTTAGGTTTCTTTTAAATTTCTTGGATAGAAGAGATAGTTCATCATCATCCTCTACGTCAGACTCGTCTAATTCATCATCCATGGCTTTAAGCGCTCCTATTTGATCTACTTTTTGTGCTTTTGTTATTTGTCTTTAAAGCAAGGTTCATGCTATTCGTTTTCTTCTCATCTCCTTGCACTACTTGTTCATGTACAAGTAAGTGTAACACCCTTAACAGATATTACTTAATAAAAAAATATATAATTAAAATTAAATTTAAGTGTTTGATATTACTTCCAAAACGAAGAAAATTTAAAAATATCATTATCGTGCCAAAACCAAATCCATAATGCATAACTAAAGTGTTCCAAGTTCGAATTAAAAAATAATAATTTAAATGGATTACAAAATTTTATTTCCCAAATCCTCATTTCTTCATAAAAATCCCAAATGTTAGCCCTCATTCCGTCTCTATGCCTTGCCATCAACACTTGGATTATCATTTGCTCCCATGAGACAAGTCACACGATCATCGCCAAACACAAAGAAAGGGTGAGCTAAATAAACCACATACATAAATAATGATAAATACAACATTTATAAAAACCTTTATACCATGCCACCTCAGTGTCATAATCTATATGAGACAAATACAAACTCAACCATGGTCTTAGGGATTCCAATGCTTTCACGAACCTGCCCGGTTGTGGTCCAACTCTACGAACCTCCATGCTCGTAGTCCAACATGCGTGAACACAACTTGTTATGAACGCTCATAACAACCTCAAGTGTAAGTACCACTAACACAAAAAGTGCCTATAATGCCACCCAGTTAACATTTGCTAGAGAGAACACAGACATGAAAAATGACCGATGACATTTTTGTAAATAAAGTGTCAAATTTAACGGTTGTCCAACACTGCCCCTACGTCACTTAACGTTGGTTTCTTCCAGCGTCGACATTACTCCAGCGTAACGTCGATCTCTCCCACGCCCTATGGCACTCGACCTCTGTTATACTACTAATTCGATGTCACTTAATGTCGGGTAAGTCTAGAACCGACGTCCCGCGCCTTAAATTTCAGATATGCAACACGCAAGCGCCACTGTTCTTCTTCCCCGCGAGATCTTCTCCACATTCTGCTGGACAACGTGACCTCTGTAGGCCAGCGCGACCTCTATGGGTGAGTTTTCCACCATGAAACTTGTTAGGTTTTGATTTGTGCAATAATTTAAGCATTTTGAACCGATTGAATTTCGTTTTGGTCTTCATTTCACATAAATGCAGGGTTTTCTTCCCCTTTGCACATTGAAGCTTTTTTTGCTGGCAACCCACCCTTCTCCATCTCGATCCTTGTTTTTGCTATAAGAGGTTAGTTTTTCATTTTCCTTTAATTCATGTATGCGTTTATTTTGTATATTTTTTTGGCTTATTGTTTTTATTAGAAAAATTATGATTTTAGAGAAATTTTGAATAAAATTTAAATTTATTATTAGATGGGTTGCTTGTTAAAATAATTTTAATGTATTTTGTTGATTTTTTTGGTTTATTTTTTTTATTTGAAATTTTATGATAGTTAATAAATTTGGAATAAAATTTATATTTATTATTAAATTTGTTGCATGTTAAAATAAGGTTAAAATACCTTTTTGGTCCCAATTTTCGTCAAGTTTGTTCAAATAAGTCCTAATTTTGGTTTTGTGTTCAAATAGGTCCCAATTTTCGTCAATTTTATTCAATAGGGTCATTTTTTGCTAACACCGTTTAAATCATTAACAGCCATAAACAGTGACGGTCACGTGTCACTTCGTAGTCTTTTTGAATTTTAATTTTAATTTTTATTTAATTTTTTTTAATTTTTTTTAAATATACACGTGTCAACCCAATAACGTGCCACGTGCCACTTCGTGGTTTTTTTGAATTTTTTTAAATTTTTATATATTTTTTTAAATTTTATAAATGTCCACGTGTCAACCCAGTAGTGTCAAAGTCAATGTTCTATGTTCAATTTGGTCCCTATATTTGTTATTTTTGTTCAATTAGGTCCCAATTTTTTTTAGCATTAACCAATTTGGTCCCTCTCCAAATTAAAACCAAATTTAATTTTTATATTAAAATTTACATTTTTTATTAAATATTTTTGTATAATATATTAAAATTCACATCATTATAACTTTGATATAAAAATTAAATTTGGTCACATCTTCGATAGAGACCAAATTGGTTAATGTTAACAAAAATTGGGACCTAATTGAACAAAAATAACAAATATAGGGACCAAATTGAATATAGAACATTGACTTTGACATGAGACACGCTACTGGGTTGACACGTGGACATTTATAAAAATTTAAAAAAAATTCAAAAATCAAAAATAAAAAATAAATTCAAAAAAACCACGAAGTGACATGTGGCATGCTACTGGGTTGACACGTGTACATTTAAAAAAAATTAAAAAATTAAAATAAAAAATAAAAATAAAAAATAAAATAAAAAAATTCAAAAAAACCACGAAGTGACACGTGGCAGTCACTCTTCATGGCCGTTAATGATTTAAACGGTGTTAGCAAAAAAAGATCCAATTGAACAAAATTGACGAAAATTAGGACCTATTTGAACACAAAACCAAAATTAGGACTTATTTAAAAAAACTTGACAAAAATTGGGACCAAAAAGGTATTTTAACCTTAAAATAATTGTAATTTTTTTAATATTATTATTGCATTATTATTTTATATGTGAAGATTTAATACACAGAACATCCCCGCTCGTATTCCATGCCAGCATATCCCATACCAAGGACCACCATCATGAAACATGCAAAAAAGAAATAGTAACCTGCCTTTGGAGCATCGCCTGGAGTAGCCTAAGCGCCGCCAGGCGATGTCGAGCTGTAAACCGCCTGGTGGTTCCACAATACTATCGGGCGCCACGACTCACAAGACTTCCCTGCTTCTTGCTATCGCCTGGCGTTTCACTCTGCATCGCTAGACGCTACACCAGTAGTGTGAAACTATTGATTTTAGACACTCTAAGATAATTCCCAACATCCAATCATCCAATTCTCGTACATTCAAAAGTAAAAAAATGTGCATTCGTATACTTCAATATACTCCAAATTACACCATTCAATTATCAATGCACATGCAATCACAATTGGAACTAAACCAACACTTGAATTTACTAAGTGTTAACCACACACATATAGAATCATCAGAGTAACTCAAACAATATTGAAACAACAATAACAAAATTAAGTTTAACAACAACAACAATCTGAATTGGTAAACAACAACAACATTTCATTTAAAACCAACAACCAACAAATTATTTTAAAGCAGCGACAACATTCTAAACTAGAAACCAAATGAATTCAAAATAATAACAACTCACATGTGTCTTCTACTGCAAAAAAAAACATTTCCGGATTCATCAATGTCAACTACCAAAAAAAAACTTTTATATATAAACGAAAAAAATTAACGATTAATAAAGATACACTTTCAAATTTTCCTTAACATTAATTTTACTAAAATAAAACCTAGAACATATTTATATACATTCAAATAAAACCAAACATGCAAGTTCATATATATATATATATATATATATATTACCTATATTATTGAATCCAAATTAAATTGCGTTAGGAATTAATATCATCCTAGCATAATTTAATTTATAATATTGGATTGAATAAATTTTATAGCAAAATTAATAATAAACTTAATAAAATTTAAATAATTCCCAAATCTTAAAAAGATAAACCACTACAAGAAAAATGTCTTATTAGTAACCAATTTTAGTGACTAAAAGTTGTTAGTCATTATAGTGACCAATTTAGATACCAATTTACAAAATTAAAATTTATTGGTTACTAAAATAGTCACTAATATAAATAAAAAATTATAATTGGTCACTAAATTTGTCACTAATTAATTAGAGAACAATTTAGTAACTAAGTTATTTTGGTAGCCAAAACTTAGGTAGCTAATTTTTAGTGACCAATTTTGTTTGGTAGCCAAAATTATGGTAGCTAATTTTAAAAACCAATTTAGTGACTAATTATAATTTTTTATTCATAATAGTAAGTATTTTAGTAACCAATGATTTTTTTACTTTGTAAACTTATCTAAATTAGTAATTATAGTAAGGTATAATTAGTCGTATAGTACCCAGTTTGATTACTAACAACTTTTGGTCACTAAAATTGGTTACTAATGAAGCATTTTCTTATAGTGAAAAGGTTAGCAAAATCTTCAAATTCCTGTATTATCTAACTAAACTTGTGTCCCATAATTTAGATTCATCTCCACACGCATATATACATTTCCACCACATATATAATATTATAGTAATAATACTTCATCCACTTTAAATCGGTAAAAAGAATTCTAGTATAACTCCATTCTTAATATGCTTTTTAAAAACACATCACACTACTTTTATCAAAACAACTACACCACTTTATAAATTAGCCTATAACTATTTAAATAAAGAAAAAAAACAATTTTTCACCGCATATGTAGCAATGCCAAATTGTGTTAAGATGTACTTTTTTTTCCTTTTTAACTAATTGCTCCAAATTTTTGTTTGTAAAATACTATAGTATGTAACAATCGCATAGGATATATGGGACAGAGTAAAATCAACCATTTCGTATTCAACCCACAAAAGAATACATGTTCTACAAAACTCTTCATGGGTTAAAAAAAATGAACGTTGAGCTTCTCTAAAACCAATGAAATATGTTCAAAACTATGGTTGCACTATTCACACAATTTTGTTCTCGAAACTCCATCACAAACAAAACTAAGTAACCAGCTAAATTGTACCAAAAATAATTGTAAAGATAAGGTTAGCTTCCCTAACCCAGAATTTCTCGTGCTATACGCACTCCTAGCATTCCTTCTTGCTAAAAAAATTGCTCTAGCCTTTGTCTCTACCAATGAGAATCCTTCCTAGTCGTTTAGCTCCCACTGACCTAATAAACTATACCAATTTCCCTCATTTTTAACTAACAAAATATTTAGAAACTCATTTTTAGCTATTAAAAATTAATTAAACAATAATAAAACGAAAATTTTAATTGAATAGGCCATTTATTTGGATATTCTGATCATTAAGCCCAGTAATGTGATTTAACTAATCATAAACACTCTTTATGAGGGTTGTCTGCCAACTGTCACAAGCAAAAAAAAAACTATTTCACTTTAGTCCCAACTATCACATGATTCATGACATGCATTCACGTTTTTATACATACTAACAGACATCACACATACATATAACATTTAGTTAAAATTAACTAAATAAAATACACACTAATGGCATACATAGATACAAACACAAGACCCTTCAAACTCACCAAAAATTCTTAACCACTCGATATTTCATTGCTCCTTGTTAAATCTTCACATAAATAACTTAATATTTATATTTCACTTTAAATAACTATTTTTTTTAATTATTTATTTCCTAGGTCTTACAAGGAGGTCCACTAGTTCTTTTAAAGACATCTTCTCCAAATTTTTTGAAGTGTCTTGGGTTCTCCAAGTGTTTCCCTGCCACCTACCTAGATAATCTTGGTCAAACAAACATGTATCTCGAGTTCCCTTCCGCCTACCTAGACAATCCTGGTCAAACAAACATTCATCTTGCGTTCACTATCGCCTACTTAAGTGGTCCTGGTTGAACAGATATTCGTTTTGCATAACTACCTAGGTGGTCCTGATTGTATAAATACTCGTATCACGTACTTGTCATCTACCTAAGTGACCCCGGTCAATCACATTCATTTCGCATTCCCCATCATTTACATATAAAATTTTAGTTGAACTATTTATTAATTCGCTATCGTCTACATAGGTGGTACTAGTTGAATTATTGATTACTCAGTTAGTCATTTTAATGACACCAGCATAGGCGATCTTCACCAACAAAATACTTACCTCACATCTCCTATTACTTTCGTAAACTGTCCTAATCAAACAAACATTCACAAAAGAATATTCACTTATATTGCAAGCAACAAAGAAGACAAGATATCAAAAGGGATACCATTATATTAAAAATATTGGATGTATGAACAAGAAGGGCATAGCAAAATACAATGACAATAAATCTCCAAACGTGTTTACATAATTAATCGCCCTTAGAAACCAGTACAAAAAATACAACAAGGCCTACATAACGTCGACCAAACAAAAACTAACAACAAAAGGAAACTAGCATTTGGCGGCCACGATCAAACATCAACAACTTCTTCATCCTCATTGGTCACCTTCGTATCCGCCCCGCCAAAGTGTGAAGGGCTAACCTCAACAGTACGATCACATGAGTTGCCATTATTCCCGGGAGAAGGATCAACAATAGTCAATTTTGGGCCCTTTGTTGCCTTCAACACTTTGATCTCATCCTCATCAAGCAAAAAAGTGTTGTAAAAATCCTTATTAACATTAAAATGAATGTCTATCACTGATACTCCACTATACAAAAAATCAGCATGCATCAATCCCTTCTGAAAACCATTTATGTGTCCGACACCACATATTTCTTCAGATCTTTCAGCTCGATCTCTATCCTTTTATACTTCTCCTTCCACTCCTCAACATCAACCTCTAGGTCCTTCGCCTTCTCCTTCGCCTTCTTCTTAGAGTCCAAGCATCTAACTTTCCAAGTAGCCAATTGCTTCTTCTTATCCTCCAATGCTTGCATTCTTCTAGCCAAGCTGCCTTGTCTTTATCATACTTTTCCTGTAGCATTGGTAAGTCCTTCGTAATCTTCGCCTTGTCCCCATCCTTCAACTCTTTATGCAATAAACCGCTCACCTTCCAGCTAAAATCTAAAGTTTTACTAGTAAACTCCACCAATGCTCGAATGACGACATTCAACTCCATGTTGTCTAGTGACTTCATGACCTCCACATCCAAGTTCATTTCTATATCCCTACGAACACTGGTCTCAGACTTTTCCAGTAACCCAAACTTTGTACGCTTGCCTCCGAAAGATGAACCAGGGCATAAGAGTTCGACCTTGAGTTTCTTCCTTTCCTTACCCGTCCCTTACTAGGTAGGCGACACAACCTTTCTCTTTCCACTACTCATAGCACAAATATACACCAAAGCCTCCTTTAGATTAGGCACTTTAGATTCACCAAACTTCTTAGCCTTTTCCGTCAATTCATTCCTTAGATTCTAAAACATGTTCACGGTCTTCTTACCATGTTGCGCCATGTGACCTGCATCAAAACAACGAAATGATCACAACATGCGTATGAGAGACAACGAGGTAACCTAAGTAAGATACCTTCTAAATCAACAAGGGGATGAGTAGACAAATAAACTCTAACTAGGCCTTTAGTAGGCAGCTTGTGGGAAAACCTTTCAAAAATTCTCACAATCTGCCTATCCTACACCGACAACATGTCCTTCTGCATACCCTTATATCGTCAAGGGTAATCGGTTCAATAAAATGGAAATTTTGTGCTACCACTATCATCATAAAATAACGCATGATCAACCGGCTACACAAAGACCCTAAAGAAACCATCTTTGAAGTGCTTAAAAGATTGGGAGTAAGCATATAAAATGCTTATACTTGGCCTGCTAACCACGATAACCAAGTAATAGGATCTTTGGGACGAGTATTTTAAAGATACAAAAAACACTCAGGTGATGGTCGTAAATATAGTGACCAACATAACACCCTAAAGGCCTATAAATACCCCTAGCTATTGTGATGTAGTTGGGTCGGTACCACATTTAGCAAGCGAAGTACCAGCATAGTAAAATCATCAAACGACAGTTGAATATGCAATTGCACAAAATGACACATGTACATATAAAAGAAATTCTCATTGTATTGTTCCTAACCATGGCAAATGTTATCTATGGAAGTCACCCTCTCCAATGACTAGAGATGGAAAATAAACCTGCCCCCGTAGGTATTGCCCGAACCCGTCCCCGTTTTGACGAGAAATCTCCGCATTGACTGGGTATGGGTATGGGTATGGGGAATCCCCGACTTTTTCAATTGGGTATGTGGATGGTTATGGGGATGTACATAGCCCCGCCATATCTCCATCCTCATTTACATTATTAAAATATTCACAATTAATTAAGTAACCCTATATATATATATATATATATCTTTTTTTTTCAATTTTTTATTTATTCTAGTTATTTGGTATGTCATGAAACTCATTCACATCTCCAATATATTTTTCATCTTATCATAACATTTATGTAATTATGTTAAAATGATGTATGTCAATTAAAATTTTTTTATGTCTCATATTTTAATATTTCTATTATTTTTTAATATTCTTATGGCTTAAATATACATTTGATCCCTATTTTTGTCAAAATTATTCAATTTGGTCCTTATTTTCGTTGTTTGTTCAATTTGGTCATCGTTTTGGTAAAATCGCATTCAATTGAGTCCTTTTGGCAAATAGAGTTAAAATTGTTAACGGCACAATGACACGGTGTAACTGTTTAGGCTACGTGTCAATTTTTTTGGCAGTGACGTTGACACAAAGAGGACTCAACAATACTAACCTGAACCTGGTTGACGCTCTAATCTTGAATGCCAACCTCCGATCGCAATCTCCAATCGCAATGTCGAAGCTTCAATTGCAAATCACTCTCCCACCACGTTTTCGCGAACCTTAACTGATGTTATCTTCAATGATGCACCCAAAAACCCTAATTTTCCCCTTTCTGACCAACCTTAATTTTTTGACCTCTCGAATGCTCTCCACCCTCTCCAATGCACAATTTCAATTCTTCAATCAATTGATTGCTCTCGACAGTTCTCACTTCTCGCTGCAGTAAACCCTCATTTGATTGCCTCAGTTCATTGCTCTCGACGTTTTAATTTTTTTTTCACTTTACCATGTTTTAACTTTTTACTTTATTCAACCTTTTTTTCCCCAATTTTTTTTAACGATACACTGTGCCAACGTGTGCCATCAGGTATTCAAAAAATTGACACGTAGCCCAAACAATTACACCGTGTCACTGTGTCGTTAACAATTTTAACTCTGTTTGCTAAAAGGACTCAATTGAATGCGATTTTACCAAAATGAGGACCAAATTGAACAAACAACGAAAATAGGGACCAAATTGAATAATTTTGACAAAAATAGGGACCAAATGTGTATTTAAGCCTATTTTTATTTATTGTATATTTTCTTTTCACATGAGTATGTTTAGTACTCTCAATTTAAGTGTTTAATAGCATAAACCTTTCATTTACTAGGTAATATAAAAAAAATTCTTTACTTATTTTTATTTATTTTTGTTTCATTTGAAAAACATTTTTGTTTCGCTAAAACAATTATTTCTCAACCATTGAGTATATATGTTGATGTTTGAAAAGTGTTCTTAGATGTCCAAGGTATTTTTCATCTTATCATACCCTTAATTATATATTTGTTTTCCTTTGTGCGATTTCTTTCAATAGTTCCTCAAATTGTTTCTAAGACATACATTTGTTAATTTTTTAATATTTTTATTTGTTGTTTATTTTCATCATGTATAATATTATTTCAGTATATTTTATCTAGTTATTTTTTATTTTCTAACTCATTATAACAATTATATTGTAATTTTTTACTATAATTGTATAAATAACTTTTATTTACTATAATATCAAAATTTAATGTAATTGTCATGAATATTTTTTTATCACCATCCAATATATATTGGAGTTCAAAAGATATAATATCCATGTTAAAATTTTATTATTATGTTTATTATTTGTTTTTTGTGTCATTTTGATTAAGTGATGTATTATCATTTTTATTAGTGTATAAAAAAAGAGATTCATTAGAATTTAAAAAATTGAAGTAAACAAACATTTAAAATATATTTTAATTTGAATATTGTTTTCCTTTAAATTTTTTTTAAAATATTTTAAATTTTATCAACTAGGTTTCATTAATGTTTGCAGTTTGTAAATTTAATAAATGTTTTAGTTCTCATGAAATTTTATTTGATATTCTAATCTAAAATGTAAACAATTATAATTTATTTCAAAGTATTTGTTATCAAAGAAACAATCATCATCCTAATATTGAATATTGAATAATATTATGTTTCCTTTACCGTAATTTTTTATTATTTTATAAAAATTAATTAAAATTTATATTAAAGTAGTAAGGAAATGGGTACGGGTATGAGTACGAGATTATACTCATTATCCGGCGGGGATGGGGATGGGATAAAACTTTGATACCCGTTGGGTTTGGGTGTGGGGATGGAGATGAATTTTTTTACGGGGATGGGTATGGAATAGCGAAACCCGTTCCCGCCCCGTCCCGTTGCCATCCCTACCAATGACACTATATCTGATGACGCCCCCTTCTTGAACCCATAAACACTTCACAACCATGAATCCCAGAGTCTATACCACCTATATAATGAAAACTACCCCCTGACCGCCATTGATACCCACTTGTATCCTTGCTTGCGGGACAAATCATTCTCAGCTAACTCTTTAGCTGGATCTCCCTATTATCTAGGATCGTTTCCATAACCACTCCACCTGTTCTAGACAACGAATCACTCAACGAGTTGGTTAGAGGATGACTACCCTAATTACTTGAAGCCCTTATGGATCCCTCATTAGAACTATTACAAGACATACCTTACGAAAGATGAAGTTGACGACACTTAAAACTCGTTTTGTACTAAGATATCTTGGCAGCACAAATAAGACGTTACCTTTTACACAAATTCAATCCTTACAAATGACCCTAACCCTCTATTTATAAGTATGGTTGAGGGAAATTTCATGATTTCCACCTAAACCATTGTTATCACCGCGTTTTGTGAAACGTCACACCTGCTCCACTCAACAAAGTGACTCTACAAATTCCCAGTTACCCATAGCAAAATCCTTCTACTTCTGCCAAACAATTTCGATTAAACCTCTTTGCCAGTTTTTTTCCTCGAGGCTGGGGGGCTACCATTCCATATGGGAATAAACCAAAGAAAATATGATTTTTTCTTTTAAAAAGTAAAGTAAAGAAATAGGAATTTTTCTTTTAAAAACAATAAATAAAAATCAAATGAAAAACCATACTTAGAAGCCTTTAGTAAATATAGATTCAAAAGGTTGTAAACCTCCATACTATAAGATGAGTTAGGTACTTAATAGCCTTTTGTAAAAATAGATGCAAAAGGTTGGGGGATTTGTGTACTATGAAGGTTAGATAAGCAAAAAACTTAACCTTCATACTACAAGATGTGCCAAGTACTTAGTAGAAAAAATAGATGCAAAAGGCTGGGGCTGGTGTACTGAGAAAGCAAGGTAAGCAGTAAACTTTTCAAACTAACGGAAAGAAAGGAAAGTCGCACACCTCTCGTATGAGCTAAACAAGGATGAATACTTCATGGCAGGACCCATTGTATTCATGGCAACAACAAAACTAAATCCATTAAGCCGCCAACTAGAACTAGGGATGGCATCAGGGCAGGGCGATAACGAGTTCCACTATCCCATACCCATCCCCGTAGAAAAAATTCATCCCCATCCCCATACCCAAATCCAACGGGTATCAAAATTTTGTCTCATCCCCATCCCCACTAGGTAACGGGTATAATCTCGTACCCATACCCGTACCCGTTTTCTTACTACTTCAATATTAATTTTAATTCATTTTTATAAAATAATAAAAAATTACAGTAAAAAAAATATAATATTATCAAATATTCAATATTAGGAGGATAATTGTTTCTTCAATGTCAAATACTTTGAAATAAATTATAATTGTTTACATTTTAGATTAAAATACCAAATAAAATTTCATGAGAACCAAAATATTTATTAAATTTGCAAACATTAATGAAATCTAGTTGATAAAATTTAAAAATATTTTTAAAAAAATATAAAAGGAAAACAAATATTCAAATTAAAATATATTTTAAATGTTTGTTTATTTCAATTTTTTAAATTCTAATGAATCTTTTTTATATACTAATAAAAGTTATAATACATCATTTGATCAAAATAACGCAAAGAACAAATAATAAACATAATAATAAAATTTTAACATAGATCTTGTATCTTTTGAACTTCATTAGATGGTGATATAAAATATTCACGGCAATTACATTAAATTTTTATATTTTAGTAAATAAAAGTTATTTATACAATTATAGTGAAAAAATTATAGTGTGATTGATAATGAGTTAAAAAATAAAAAATAAATTAGATAGAATATATCGAAATAGTATTCTACATGATGAAAATAAACAACAAATAAAAATATTAAAAAACTAACAAATCTGAGTCTTATGAATAATTTGAGAGACTAATTGAAAGAAATCGCACAAAAGAAAATAAATGTATAATTAAAGGTATGATAAAATGAAAAATACTTTAGAGATCTAAGAAAACTTTTCAAATACCAACATATATACTCAATGGTTAAGAAATAACAAAAATTGTTTTAGCGAAACAAAAGAGTTCTTCAAATGAAACAAAAATTAATAATAATAAGTAAAGATTTTTTTATATTACCTTGTAAATGAAAGATTTATGCTATTAAATACTTAAATTTAGAGTATTAAACATTCTCATGTGAAAGAAAAATATACAATAAATAAAAATATTACAAAATAATAGAAATATTCAAATGTGACATAATTTTTTTTTATTTGACATACATCATTTTAACATAATTACATAAAGGTTATGATAAGATGAAAAATATATTAGAGATGCGAATGGATTTCATGACAAACCAAATAATTTAGAAGAAATAAAAAATAGAAAGTATATATATATACATATATATATATATATGTGTGTGTGTGTATATATATATATATATATACATATATATATATATATATATGTGTATATATATATATATACACATATATATATATATATATATGTGTGTGTGTGTATATATATATATACATATATATATATATATATGTATATATATATATATATATATATATATATGTATACACACACACACACACATATATATATATATATATATATATATATATATGGCTTAGA
>Ga0214544_1000496_pt1 | contig 72099 bp, 33 predicted proteins | sample CNSS3metaG_FD_160074 | JGI IMG/M metagenome (GOLD analysis project Ga0214544, IMG submission 160074) | Root nodule microbial communities from cowpea collected in UCLA plant growth center, Los Angeles, California, USA - CNSS3 | ecosystem: Host-associated > Plants > Roots > Nodule | place: USA... | reverse complement strand
TGTATAAAATTAATATATATATATATATATATATATATATATATATATATATATATATATATATATATAGAAGCATGTTGGAATTCTATTTCTTAATAACTCTATAATTAATTTGTAGTACAGCATTAAATATATCAATAATTACTAAATTATTAATACAATTAACTTTTAACATATAAAACAATTAAATTCTTATATAGATGAATGGACAATACAATTGTAAATGACTAAACTTTTAATATAATATCACGAATATATCATAACACAACATGACAATATCATTGTTATAATGTATAAAATACATACCTTATACATACGTACTCCAACCCAAACTAAAATGCATGTTTAAAAGAAACCCAAACAACCTAAATTAAATACATGTTTAAAAGAGACAAAAATTTATATATATATATATATATATATATATATATATATTATTGTAATTATTTTGGATACTTTCACAATCTCACCGTTTGAGTTTATTGACGGCAAACTGAACTCTCTCTTATCCATTTGGCGCTACATTCTTCTTCTTCTTCCTCTTCATTCACATTCACAAGCACACAGAAAAGAAAGGGAGACATGGTTGTGGTGGTTCCTCTTGATTGCTTCTCTTTCCATCATTGTCTTCGCAATCACACGACCCAGTTGTCCCTTTCTTCCAGATCCACCACCTCCACCGCCACCACCTCCACTCTCCACTTCCATTATCCCATAATTCAAGCAAAGTTGCCTTTTTTCACCAACTCCGACTCCTTCCAAGTGGGTCGACCCATTGGCACCTATGGCTTCATCAACATCACCAGGTACCTACTTCTTCACAACCATTCCAATGAAAACAAAAGATGCAATCAGTTTTTTTTTTTTCCATAAAGTTAACATTTTTAATTATGCACAGCCTAATATTTACAAGCTTATTCAAAAGTAACGTTTTTACCCAGCTACTCTGCCTTTCCCTCTGGGCCTGGCACTGACTATTCACTCAAGGACTTGGGAGGATTGAAAACTCAAGATGTTGGAGAAGGCGATGTCAAAATCAGGTAGGTAATGTCAAAAATCAACTTGATTCCATGGCTTTCTTTTTCCTTGCACTCACACATTCTACAAGATGAAACTGTGTCATGAAATTGAATCACTCATTTTATTTGGGTAAATCATAGTTAAAAGATTCATTCTTGATCTCAACTCAACTGGTTTATTTGAGTAAATCATAGTTAAAAGATTCATTCTTGATCTCAACTCAACTGGTTGATCTTCATCCTATCGTTACAAATGCTCTTACTGTGTGGATGTGTGAAAAAGGGGATTGCACCGAGTCCAGTTTGGATACTATAATGATAATACACACTCATGGCAGTTCTGGTTGTGTTGCAGGCTTTATGAAGGGAGAGTTTCTCGGGGTCCACTTACTGGAACTCCGGTTACTTTTAAGGTAGTAAGTAGTATCATAGTATCATAGTCTACCTCTTCACTTGTTCGTGTTAATGTCGTAGAAACTCTTAACAAATGGCAATGAAGGTTTATCCTGGAAGGCGAGCTGGGGGAGTTGTGGCTGATGCACTCGCTGCAAATGAGTTAAATACACACTTGTTTCTTCAGGTGAGGGAATTGGATTCGTGGATTAGTTTCTACTTAACTTAATCTTTGATATCAATTCATAGCTCTTTTCTCTCTTTTCTGTTAATCCTTCTTCCTGGTTTATACTTTTTCTTGCAGAGCAGTTCTAAAGGTATTGCTCAGCATCTTGCGCTGCTTGTAGGTGGGTTTGAAACAACCACCGGAGAGCAGGTTTGTTCTGTGAAGTTAACATAATTTTTTTAACTTCACATGCAGTGGCTCTAATTCTGCTAACCATGATGAGAGTAATATGTTGATCCAGTGGCTTGCATTTCGTGATGATGGGAAATATAGCGTGGCAGACTATGCAAAAATTGTAAGCGAGAGGTTATCGAAAAGCCGAGAAGTTTCATCCTGGAATCCTTTTGAGCAAGGAGTAACAATCAAAAGGAGACAAAGTTTTATTATAAAGCTGCTCCAAGGTGTCATGAAGGGTGTAGCTTACTTGCATGACCATGATAGATTGCACCAAAGTCTAGGACCATTTTCTGTGGTTCTCAAGTATGGAATTTATCAAGCATTTACTTGGTTCAAGATTTTTCGTTCGGCTTATACCTTTCACCCTAACTTCAAGTGTTTTTTACATGTTTGCAGCACAATTTCAGAAAAAGAAGGTTCTTATTTGATTCCTAGACTCCGGGATCTAGCCTTTTCTGTTAATGTCAGGTAAGGTAATGGTTTGTCGAGTTCTTGTGTCTTGAATTTACCTTCTGTTAATGCATTGATATGTCGTGAAAAAAATGTTGTATTTTCTTCCTTTTTTTTGTTATTTAAATGCTACTATCATTCAAACAAACTTTGATTTTGTGTGACTGTAATGTGTTGCACTGCGTGTTATTAATAATTTGTATAATCTGTATGACTTTTTTTTCCTTTTGGGATATAGTTTCATCTATTGTGTATTTTGTATATCTGAATTTCATAGTCCAATCTATGATGTTTGGTTTCACCGAGGCTACTGCTTAATTTGTTGCTGTTTTTGCTATATGCTAACATTCTACATATACTTACATCACTACAGGTACAAGGAACTAGATGATTCAGGACAGCTTTCAGAGGGGCTTTGGAGACGAGCATCAGGTGCTGGTGCATTCACACAAATGGAGAAAAGAGCTTTTGGAATAGCTGATGACATGTAACTGTCAGAACTTGGGTCAATGCAGAACTTTGTTTCAACATATTTTTCAGGTTACCTATTTCTTTTATGAGTTCCAATGCAGATATGAAGCTGGTCTTCTTTTCGCATACTTGGCTTTTGTTCCATTTTGTGAGGCTGGTGTAATGGATAGCCTATCCTTGCAAGTAAGCTATGCTGCAATAATAAGACTTTTCTTTTGTAGCTCATAGTTCTTTTTTGTCAAAGTCTTCTTAATATCTTCACTGGTTTTTGTTGGTCATGAAATTTAGAGGCTTTTGGAGAACACCTTCCAACTTGATCTTGAAGCCACACGAGAGTATGCTATCTTCCTAGTTTAACTTATGGTTTAATCGTGCACAGAGAGTCAGAGTAGACATATGTTGCAGTGTTGTTTTATAATCTTAATATTGACATAGAAAGACTTTGTGGGTGTTTGGAGATTTAGAAAACTAGTTTATGATAGTACTACATGATGGAGACAATTATGTAAGTCCATACCTAACAAGTCCATATCTACATGATTCCAAAACTAATTATGATTGTGTTCATGGGATGAACAAATAGTTCATACAGTTATGGCTCATCTAAAATATCAGTCACTACCATAACTGTAGTTTCTTGAGGAAAGGAGAATGCAAAGGAAAAAAAACACACCAACTTTTAGATGATTTTTTTTACAACTAACACTTGTGAGTCTGTAGTAAACTGTTCTGAAAGTTTGTGTTTGTGTCTCATTAGGCCATTGCTTCTGTCTCACTTTTTTATTCCTCATTTGGCAGATATTGTCTAGCTGATGACAGATTGGTAAATGCTGTTGAGTTCCTTGATCTTGGAGATGGTGCTGGTTGGGAGTTACTTCAGGTATTTTTGTCTCTTAATATGGATAAGAAAGATGTTTTCTCACGTAAGTGAGTGCAAATCTCACTTAATGTGAGGTTGAATTAAGTTTAAAGTTCACTTCTTAACGTTTCTTATAAAAAAAATGAAATAGAAACTAGTTTAAATACATTATGGAAAAGCTAGTTTATTTATAATATAAATGTATACTGAATTGAAGTTGATGCTGTTTATCTTGAATTTCAGACAATGCTTAATGCTGACTTTCGAAAAAGACCAACTGCTGAAGCTGTTCTGAATCATCGGTTTATGACAGGAGCAGTCCTTTGAATACATATGACTTATATGTGTTTATCAGTTTTCTGTTTCTATAAATAATAATGCTCTTTAGAATAGGAGTGTTAATTAAAATGTAAATAGACCTTAAATGTATATATTTCAGTCTTTCTATTAATTTTTTTACCTTTTTTTCTTCATATTCTTTCATTTTCTTTATCCTCTCATTTTCAATCATATTCACAAAACTAGAGCTGTCAAAATGGGTTGGAACCCACGAGCCAATCCTGTTCATCACGGGTTCGGGATCGGGTTGGGTTGGAATTATTTTACAAATTTCAATACGAGTTATTTTTTACCCAGCTCATCCGGGTTGAACTCGTGATGAGCCAATGGCTCACCAACCCGCAGATAAAAGGGTATAGAAGAGTTTTTTATTAAGTTGGGTTTTACATTTGGGTCATGTTAAGTTTTTTTTAGCCAACACATAAATAATTTGTATTTTTTATTTTGGTTTGTATTTGGATTGTATTAAAGTTTATTTAGATTTTAATTAGAATTATAATTTAGTTTTGACTGGAAAAAAATAAAAAAATGTATTTTTTTTTTAATTAAGCGAACTCGTAAGTCAACTCGTTTAACCCGTCAACCCGTGGTGGGTCGGGTTGGGTTCGAATTTTGTTGGTTCATTAAAATGTGAGTCAAGTTGAGTTGGTTCACTAAATCATCAACTTATGGTGGGTTAAGCTAGATCGGAGTCGGATTATCCTATTGACAGCTCTATACAAAAGTCAATTAAACTATCAATAAATTAGTTAACAATTTAGTTTTGTAATGAAATTTTGAAGACATCAAACATAGTTATTTCATTTTAAATCAGTAGCAAGATAATATTAGTATTAGTTAAATTAGTAATGCATGTACTAAAAATGTTAACATAATTGAAATATTTTATTGTGTTTTAGTTTAAAAAATTATTTTTTAATTTAAGAGATTGCGATGTTATTTTTAAAACTTTGAAAATTAAATTAAATTCTTCCAAAGTTTTAGTAACCAAAAGTACATGATTGAAGTAATATGAACTTCAAGCAAGCATTACAGGAAAAAATTTATAAAATAATTATAATATATAATTTAGTCAATATCAATATCTCTTGCGATTAAAATAAGTAGGGTATAGAAATCATATAACTTTAGAATGTATCATTTATAGCCTTTTACTTTATATGGATTCAATTAATCATTCTCTGGGGGTTGATTTGGGCATCACAATGATTTAAATCATAATAAATAAATTTATATTTTATAAAATATATAATAATATAAAAAAAAAAAAATATATATATATATATATATATATATATATATTCTGTCATATGCATTTATATTGTATTATTAATTGAAATATTAAAATTACTATTATTAATATTATTATTGTATTCATATATTCTTAAATAGAGTTTTAAAACTTATATATTTTTTATATTTAAATTATATATGTATTTTGATTAAATAATATATTAAATAAATTCTTAAACTCAAATAAATTATGTGAGGAGATGGAATATGATGTTTGTCATATACTTATATATTTGTTGTCGGAGATCACAGGATTTTTTTGAATAAAAAACAACTATAGATAATTTTTATTTATAATAGAGTTGTCAAAATGGGTCGGAATTCGCAAGTTAACCCGGCTCACCATTGGTTTTGGTTGGGTTGAAATTCTTTTACAAATTTCAATACAGGTTAATTTTTGACCCGACTCATTTAGAATCCGGCTCACCCGGGTTGAACTCGTGGTGAGTCGGGTTGGCTCAACAAGCCGCAAATAAAAGGGTCACACAAGTGTTTTTTATTAAGTTGGGCTTTATTTGGGTCGTGTTAGGTTGTTTTTTTTAGCCAACGCATAAATAATTTTTATTTTGGTTTGTATTTAGATTGTATTAAAGTTTATTTAGATTTTAATTAGAATTAGAATTTAGTTTTGACTAAAAAAATAAAAATATTTTTTTAATTAAGTGAACCCGTGAGCCAACCCATTTAACCCGCCAATTCGTGGTAGGCCGGACCGGGTTCAAATTTGTTTGGCTCGTTAAAAAGTGAATCGAGTTAGGTTAGCTCACTAAATCATCAATCCGTGATGGCTCGAGCCGGGTCGGACTGAGTTATCTGTTTTGACAGCTCTAATTTAAAATGAGTTTATTATTGAAATAAAAACTTTTTTTTTTAAATATAACAATATAAACATAGAATTTACAAACAATATTCTAAACCCGCAGAAAAAATGCTCTAAGAAATATTTGAATAAAAATCCAGTCCAAGAAAAAAAATAATTCGATATATAATTTTTATAAGTTTCTTATTTTTTTACAAAACATATAAAATTAAAAGGTATATTTCATCTCCAAAGCTTAATCTCCAACAGAATAAATAATGTGTTTGATTAAACAATCAAAATGTCTCCTAAAATATTCTTGTGAATGAATTGTACTTATTTATATTAAAAGGTAATAACTCTGTCATGTAACAGTTACTGTATAATTATAAAGAGACAACAATCTAACAATAAAAATAAGATCAACGGTTAATGTGTTGTAGTTAGATAGTTTAAATTTATTTTATTTTTTTCAATTCCAAGATATAGTTAAGAATGAAATTAACATATAATATATATATATATATATATATATATATATATAATTTTAAAAACCTTCTAATAAATTAATATTAAATATGCAAGCTTATTCTGTATTATTCTATATTTTATTCCATTTAGCACAAATTAACATGTCGAGGAAGAATCACAAGATCCTGAAACAGAATCATGACACAAGAATGAATCAATACTCATAACAAAAACTACAAATAAAACCAATTAAAACAAAAATATATATAAAATTAAAATTAAAATATATATTGAAGAGAGAGAGAGAGAGGAAGGGGTGAAGGTTAGAATGGGTTGTTAGATAGATTCATTTCCTTGTTAAGGGGTGAAACCAATTCAATTGGGAAACATAGTCTTCTGAAACAATGATTGTGTTGTGTCGATGACATGTATATGCCAATCCCAATATTCCATCAAACCTTGGCCGAATAAATCTACCCAATTTCTCTTTTTCCGATTCAAAATCCCATCTTTGTTGCCTCGATCAATCCGCCTCCCTATCTTTTCTCTCAAACAATTATAATCTCATGTTCCTCTTCAGCTAAGGTGGTTACGATCACTATTCAATTTTTACATTATGAATCTTAGATTGTTTTTCTCTTCTAATTTATGTGCTGTGTGTGCTGCGAGTTACTGCACTTTGATTGGCTGTTGAATCTTTGAATCTTTTGACTTTAGGGAAGGTAGTTGTGATGGGAGATCATGAGTAGGATATTCTTGTGTCTGAAACTGTGTAATTACTGTTTTTTGATATGTGGGAAACTTCCAAAAAGTTGTTTTTCGGAAGATTGTACTTTAAATTGAGTGTTGTCTTTTGAAGGAAGTTGCTTAGGATGAGAACAATTGGAGGTCAACCCAATTAAGTTGTTTGAGGAATTGAAATAAGTTGAAGGACAAAATCCAGGTTTAGAATGGCTGAAGATAGAGACGCTAGTTTTAACTTCTTTTATTTAGGAAGTGTAGATGTATGGTGAGAAGACATACTGGATCTTTTCAAGATCAGTGGATAAGAATCTCATAATCAATGTTGCACTTTGCTCTTAGTCTCTAACTTAGTGAGAAGAATCAAATTAGGTTGATTTCACTCTAATTATGGTAGGATAGTTTGGACTTTTGGATTCTTTGAGTATTTTTACTGTTAATCTTTCCTCGCATGTTTTGTTTGCTGCTGTAATTCATGAACAACTGGACACTTGCTGTTGCATTGTAAGGCTATTACTCTCTTATGACTATTTTGTTTAGAGTGCTGAAGGTTGAGTCTTAGATTCTACTTTGGAGCCATTTCTGCCAGATAGGTTTAAAGATTTTTGAAAAATATTAGCTAGGAGAAATACTCTTATTTTCAAGTTTCTTAAGGCCATGCAGCTTATTTTGGGTAAGGATTGTGTATATGGCCTTTTTGTAGCGACAGTAGTTACTTTATGGGATTCATCTTGTCTGACTTAGACAGTGCTGTTTTGCAGCATTTATTATTGTCTTATTGTATTTTTTCTTGTTTCCTAGGTGGATTCTCTTTAATGATATTTCTTTTTCTATCAAAAAAAAAATAAAAACTTTTTACATCCATTTGGCACAAGAAACTTAAACTGGTTTAGAATCATTATTCTAAATTGAGTTGTGCAAAACATAAAATTATAATTTTAAGTCAAATTACAATACCATGTTAAGCCTCTAGTTAGGGTAGTCATGGAAGAACTAACATTAGACATTAGTGCCTGCGGCAGTGGTTGGTAGCAATAATGACAATATCAGTGGCAAGAATAATCAAGTTTGGAGTAGTTATAACAACAACTGTGATAATAAGAATAACAAAATAAAGAAGAGAGGCTGTGAAATGTGGACGTGAAGTTTTGAATTGAGTTATGAACTAATAAATTAGGAATAGTTGGTTTTAGGTGTATTATGATTCTATTAAGTTTGAAACTGAATTGCGATTCGAATTCTGAAAGGACTTTCTGAACGTTGTAAGTAAAACTCCTAGGTCAAATTGTGCCAAATGGACACTTGTAGAAAAGGAAAGCTCCATTAACATTTGAGCCAGAATTTTCATATATAAAACAAACAGTTCTACTCTTCATTTCAGTAGTTATAATAAATATGAAATTTGTTGACGCTATTGTTTAATTTACAGTAATAACAACTATTCAATGGCCCTTTTCACTGTTGCTGTGTAAATGGAAGCAGTTGCTATTGCACGACTTTTCCAAGTATATCAGATATTTGCTGGGGATTAAGTGAAAAAGACTCAATGGTAAACCCGAATGTGTCTAGTCAACCAAAAATATGCTATAGGCCTATTCGACCTTCTGACCTTGACATTTTAGAGCATATCCATGGCAGATTATTTCCTATCAGGTAAGATCCTGTGTTGTTTTGTTAACTTCAACTTTAGATTTGGAAATTGTGTTTACCCAGACATGTCTACAATTCTCAGGTACGAATCTACTTTTTTCCATGATGTGGTAAATGGACGTGACATTGTGTCATGGGGAGCTGTTGACAGCAATCGCTCCGATGGTCGAAGTGATGAACTCATTGGATTTATAACAGCACGGATTGTTCTTGCAAAAGAAAGCGAGGTGACCCCATTTATGTACAGTTATATGCCTTTTGTCTAATTATTTGAAGAATACTGAGAAAATGTTATCTGTCCATCATTTCTAAAGCCTGAAATTTGTTCTGAAAAGAGAACATGTGCTGCGTTTCTACTACTCTGAATGCATCTTTCGCCTGCAAAAGTGTGGTTAATTAATGTTTTGAGATTTATTTACTGGCTATAAGGGGGAATGTCAAGTAGCAAGTTCTTGTTGGAAAGTTTATTTGAAATGTGTTTAATCAATCTTCTTGGCCCAAAGATAATGGAAAATTACCTTTCAATAAACCTGTTTAAATGTCTAAATGTACAACCCATGGACACAAAACAAGACAAATCTCTTAATATTGGTAGTCTGGTTTAATCAACATTTTGATATGAAGATAACAGAGACAATTTTTGTGTAGTTTTATGTACATCTTGATATCCACAGTCTGCGGCTTGACCATTTTATTAGTTTTCTGTTGCTATTATTTAATTAATGGCTTACTAAAACTTAATGTATGATTGAATTGAAGTTCTCATTAAAATTAAGTTTGCAAACTGAGTTTGCTAAAGTAACCCAAACTTTTTCTTTTACCAAACTAAGTTTTGAATGTAATAAAAAATGTCACGAAGCTGAGTTTGGAACCCCAAACTGAAACCAAACATAGCCTTAGTTTGCTTGTAATAAACCTGTTCTAACTGTCCCAAACTGTTCAAGTAGTAGGGTATGCCCTACTACTTAAAGTGTAGATGTTTGAAAGCTTAATCTGTTTGCTGAAGATTTGTGAATTTTATTGCATGAATGTCATTCTTGTAGATAGTGGACATGCTTGGATATGACTCAGCTAGATCTGACCAAACTTTAGTCTATGTTCTGACGCTTGGAGTCGTGGAAGCATATAGAAGTTTTGGAATAGGTAAGAGTGTTGCAAATCAAGTTTTGTGAAGTCCTCTATTATATAATTGGAACTCTAATTTGTGCTCTATATGCAGCTTCTTCTCTGATTCGGGAGGTCATAAAATATGCTTCAAGTATTCCAACCTGCCGAGCTGTCTACTTGCATGTAATCTCTTACAATAACCCTGCAATCAATTTGTACAAGAAAATGTCTTTCAAATGTGTGAGAAGGTTGCAGGGGTTCTATTTGATCAATGGCCAACATTACGATTCGTTCTTATTCTTGTATTATGTAAATGGGGGTCGCTCTCCTTGCTCACCATTGTAAGTGCAAAATTCCTTTCATTTTTTATCCCTGATTTGTTCAGACTGGTTTTTCATGTCAATGCTTTATACTAATCTTGTTTTACCTAGTGTAGAAAATTTTGCGTTATACTCTTAACCGGTCTGAGTTTCTGAACCTTTGTAAATAAGGTTGTTCTTGAACTAATAAGGGTGTTCCTATTCTTTGTTGTTATATACACACACACACGTTTGAACTTGATATGTGAAAAGTATTTCATTTCTTTGTTCTAAGTTGTTTTAGGTGAGATAAAATGTGGAACAATTAAATGCTGCTGTCTTGCTATTGCAAAAGGATCATTGGCTGATTTTCTAAGCTAAACATCAATTTCTCCTTCTTACTTTTGGCTGCCTATCTGATTAACCCTTTTAGTATTTGTTGCATATTGAGCCACATGCATCCTTTTATCTAAGTTATTTTCTAGAATTGAAATTTCAATTTCACATTTCAGAGAGATTCTCACTGCAATAGTAAGCTTCATGAGGAGTGGCTTTAAGTCAGTGGCTGCAAGGTTGTGCAGGAGCGGAAGCAGGAAGATCTCAAGGCGAGCAAAGTGTAAAGAAAGTCATTCTCTTGTGTCAGCAACACCCAACAAAAGAAACGTAGCAGTGGAATGTTCTGGTTATGAGTGTGTTTAACTCCGTTTAATTTTTTTTAAGTTATCTGTTTCCTGTATCAATCAACCTCACTATTGTTGATTCCCTCCAGAAAGGTCATATTCGAGCCAAAAATTATTTCTTACTATGATGTCATAATAAACTTCTTCAATCCAGTGAATTCACATATACTGTTAGAAGGTGACAATAACAACATTTAAGTGTATGTGAACAATGAAAATTGTGATTCTGTTGATCATCATTACAATTGGCAGGATTAAAAGGACATGCAGATTTGATGCAGTAGTTACTGTAATGGCTAATATAACCATGCTCGTTTACTAGCTTTATTGAGAAAGCAAATATGATGGTGGAACAGGAAAGATAATGCACCTGATTTCATCTCTTAGTTAACAGAGTCTTGAGTCTTAAGCATTAGAAAGCACAAACTTTAAAATATGATTCATAAGCAATAAAATATTTCATAACAAACATGAAACATAATCCGTAGATTTCTGGTTATCCAGGACTCTTGCCTGTTCTTTACCTGATGAATGAAGCAAGAATAAAATCTCAGGTCGGAATGAACCACTGCATTTTCAGTGATGCTGAGTTTCTTTGAGGTGATTTACTATAGGGAGGAAAAAAAATACAGGTGCAAAGATTGTTTGGAAGTGGTTTGGGAAGACAAATTTGAGGGGATCGCTTCCATGAGGGAAGAGAATAGAAGAGAAAGTTATGTCAGTACACCTTAAGTTACAAGAGTATCCTTCTCTTTTGTTTTTTGATATGCCTTTTTGTTTTTTTCACAAAAACCTCCACATTTTAATCTAATATAACTTTTTCAATTTTAATTTTTTCATTTTAAATAATAACTCACATTTCATACTAATAATAATAATTTTATTTAAATAATAGCGTAATCAAGTCTTCAAACGCAACACTCTGAGTTACCTAGACGATAACACAAATAAAGTCCACAAACAAGTTACGTAAATGTGAACACAACAAACTTTTAAGTTTTGGAGGTTTGTATACATACCCAACCCAACAAATTTACTAAAGAGTTTGGGCCAATAAGACTCAATCAACGTTATTAACCTAAAGTAGGTAAATAATATCTAGATAGATATTTGTTGCAACAATTATATTAACATAATATATGATCAAATCTCACATATCGATTATATTCTATATATCCCTTAATATCATATATCAATAAAATATATGATATGTTTGATTTATATTATCATATAATAATATTAATTACAACATACATGGTAAGTTTTTATTAGTTAATTATTAATATTATATATTTCATAATTATCTTCCTAAGGGTTTAGAAACTTATAAATAAGATTAAAATAATCCGGTAGTCCTCGTTTTTGTAGTAAAATCTTAATTTGATTCTCGTATTTTTATTAGTCTCAATTAGGTCATCCTTTTTGTAAATTAGTATCAATTAGGTCTTTTCCGTAGAGAACTAACACCGTTAAGTAGGTACCACGTGTCAACTCCTCGTTTTTTTGAATTTTTAATTTTTTTTAAATATTTATGCCACTTGTCAGGTTTGTAGTGTGTCATGTGTCAATCTAATATGGTGACACGTATCAACTTATTGTATGAATCTCAATTTGGTCCTCATATTTGTTAATTTGAATTGATTTCAGTTCCAAATTTTTAAAAAAAAATTTAACTTCATGTACTCCAAATTTAAAACAAATTTAATTTTTTTATAAATGTAATGATGATACTTTTATTAGAAGTGATATTTCTATTACATATTTTTAACAATATTTAATTTATTTAAATTTATATTTTACATTAAACTTTATTTTTTTTAAATTATAAATATATAGATTAATAAATTTATATTCGAAATATTTGTATAATATTCTATATCAACAATATTTTAGAGTTGGCTTAAAAATAACAATTTTATAAATTCAAATGTAAAATTTTAAAATAATTTTATAATAAAATAAAATAAATATATTTAAAATTTTAATATTAAATACAATTAATATTATTAAAATATTTAATAAAAATATCAATTTTAATAAAAATAATCATAATATTATATAAAAGTAAAATTTGGTCTAAATTTGGAGTGCTTGAAATTGAAAATTTTTAAAAAAAGTTGGGACTCAAATCAAATCAAATTAACAAATATGAGGACCAAATTAAGATTCATACAATAATTTGACACATGTCACCATATTAGATTGACACGTGGTACACTGTGACACATGACATAAATATTTTTTTTAAAAAAAATAAAAATTCGAAAAAAAAATCAAAAATTCAAAAAAACGAGGAGCTAACACGTGGCACTTACTTAACGGTGTTAGTTCTCTACTAACAGAAATAACCTAATTGATACTAATTTACAAAAATGAGGACCTAATTGAGATTAATAAAAATACGATAACCAAATTAAGATTTTGCAACAAAAACGATGACCGGAGTATTTTAATGTATAAATAAGTATCATTCACAAAAGAAATGACACACTTTTTTATATTCACTCATATATTCATAATATAGATCAAACTCTCTTAGTACAACATGTTTAATCTCAATAACATTCATCGGCAAATCTTGTTACATATAACAAAATCTGACCTCTAAATCCATGTAAGAACTTATAATATACGATCACTTACTTCTATGATTTATTGTTGGGTTAAATGTGTTTTTGGTCCCTTAACTTTCAGTGAATCTTGAAATTAGTCAATTTTAAAACTTTGAACCAATTTAGTTCTTCAACTTTTGAAATACGTGAATTTAACCCATTTAATCAAATTTTGTTAAGTTTATTTAACATTTCCAGCGTGTTTCACAATACTATTTGACTTAACATTAAAGAAAAAATGTGTCAAACAATATAAACAACTTAAATATAATTCTGAAATGCATACAAAACATCAAATAAACTTAACAAAATTTGATTAAAAAAATTAAATCTACATATTTCGAAAGATGAAAAACTAAATTGGTTCAAAATTTCCAAATAGACTAATTCTAAAATTCGATTAAAGTTAAAGAATAAAAATATATTTAACGTATAAGAATTGATTCCTACCATTTTCAACTTAAAAACACTCATTTTCAATATCTCTAAATCAGAATAAATATTTTTTTCCTCGTTATAATACAATACAACCTGTCTCAAAAATATAATTTTTAATGGAGTTCTCTTTCCAAGTGAATTTAGCCGATTCTTATAATTTTTGTAAGTGCATATTTAGTTTTGACATTTCAGTTGTAATTGAAACGTAATGATTACTTTTGAACGAAAAAAATCTATTATATATCTAATGTAATCGCACACACACTCACACGTGACAATTATAAACTACACAAGTAGATGATGCGGGTGTCGAAAGAAAAATCTGAAAATCGAGAGGTTCCGTGTTCCTCTGTTCCCGTGTGACTCCGACCTGGGTGGCGGTGTCTATATAACCACCGTATTACCCTCTTTTTCCATTTTTCTTTTTCTTCTTTCTGTTCTCTCTTCTATTCTGTGAGCCTTAGCTATTGCTCTGGCTATGGCTATGGCTGCTTCAACTTCAACCTCTCTCTCCGTCGTTGGAAGTGGCCTCGCCTTCCCGCACCATCATCTTCACCCTCCCGCAACATCCTCTACTCGTTTCTGCACTCGATTCCGGAACAACCGTTTGTTCCTATCGTCTCTCCCAAGGTATCACTGATTCTTTATCTCTCTTTTTTATTTTTTTGTCGATGCTTCCAATGTCAAATTCCACCTCTACAGTTGTTAATTCTTGTTTCCCTATCAGTGAAAGAAGGAGGCTCAAGGCTCTTGGTGGCGGATCGGGATTTCGACGGAACAAGCCTCGCGGTCACGCTTTTGTTATTGGTGAACCCTCGTTCTTGCTGCCGCAACAAACTTGTGCTTCTTGCTGTCTTGCGAGGAAACGCCGTTCCAATCTCGCAACATTTGTGCCTGGAGCTTTTCTTGACAAGTCTTGTTTCCGTTTGTCTAACAGTAGACTCCATCGTTCTTCTGTGAGTTTTCTCGCTTCGTTTGTAGCTGATAATCTTAATTTTTAATTTGTGATTACTTTCTTTCACTTTTCTCGTTGTGGCTGGTAGAAAAGAAAGATTTTGGCTTTCTTTTTTGTGATCTTTGGTTGGAATATTACAACCGAGTCATTTCTATATGTGGCTTTCAAGATTTTTAAAACTCTACTTATTGTCCGAATAAGAATTAAACTAGAGAAGTGTCTCTTGTATCAAATCTTGGGCGAAATTTATGTTTGTGTTAATGGATTTTCTTCTTCAAGCAGGTTCAGATTCCACGTGCAACCGTAGGTCCAGATGAGCCACATGCAGCAAGTACAACCTGGGCAGATGGTACTGTGAAACAAGATTCAAGTGTGTATGATAATGAACTAGAGCAGATTGAGGGGTTTCTAAGCACTGAACTTCCGTCTCACCCGAAGTTGCACCGTGGTCAACTGAAGAATGGGTTACGTTATCTGATCCTGCCAAATAAAGTTCCACCAAAAAGGCAAGTTTAATCATTTTCATGAATTCCATTCAAAACTAGGACGTCTTTCAATGTGAAAGTGCCGATTTTTCATTCTTTATTATGATTCTTGAGTTTGTTTATCAACGATCAATTTCAAGAATGCGATAAAGATATCTTGATATCTTGATATCTCTTATCGACATGCATGACCATTACTTTTCTGAGGCATATTGCTTTGTGTTTTACAATCCCCTGAGACGCTTCTTCTCAGTGCCTTGCTCTCGTGTCATCAGTATTTCTTTTGGCAGGAATGCTATGTTAGCAGTTCGTATTTCTGAGGTGTGGAATATGTTTATGTTAAATTGTGATTGTGAAGCGTTCTTTGGTGAAATGGGTCATGTATGCATACCATCAACACTTTGAAGCGAATAATTTAGTTTGCTAGTACGTTATTTCTAGACGATTTTTTAATATAACCGATACAGTCAAATATGATATAGTTTTATGTTTTCTCGGTTAAACATTGCTTTGTTGTAGTTTCTCTAGAATCTGCTTGTTGTCAACTGCTTAGTATCAAGTGATTCAATTTTAGGTTCGAAGCACATTTGGAAGTTCATGCAGGATCAATAGACGAGGAGGAGGATGAGCAAGGAATTGCTCATATGATTGAACACGTTGCTTTCCTAGGAAGTAAAAAACGTGAGAAACTTTTAGGAACAGGAGCCCGTTCAAATGCATATACTGATTTCCACCATACAGTATTTCACATCCATGCTCCTACAACCACCAAGGTATGGGCCATTTGAAGTGCAGTTCTTTGTGATGTATTCAATTATAATTATAATTTCTGTGATATATTTCATTAAGGATTTTGGACGTTTATTCAACTTTGTTATGTTACTAATTATTATTTAGTCATGCATATGAGAATAGGGTAAACGGTGTTTCTTGTGTACTTCTGTCTAAAGCAATATGTAGAAATTATTGACCTTGTAATGGGTATGACCAGTTCATATTTTGAATATAACAATATTTGGCTAACAGTATACATTTTTTAAATTAATTTGTAAGAAGAAATTGTCATGAAAACTCCCAACTCCAAATCCCAATGTTCTAATGGTATCAAAGTTTCCCACACTTAAAGCTTGTGACAATTGGAGGTAAATCCTTGTCAATGATGAACAATGTTAAATAGTTTTCTTTAAAAGAGATTCAACATGATATTTAGAGTAAAATTCCATTAGGGCACAAAGAAAGCATTGGGCTCGATTTCTAGTGGAGAAACTTCTCCAGAGAGAGAATGCAATGGAAGAGTGAAGATTATTCTTTATTTAACTTTGCAGAATCTGCCAGTAACGTGAGAAAAGCCCAAGCTTTATGAGCTCTACTTAAGTCATATTTTTAAGATTGAATATTACCTTGAGATTGCAATAATTGCAACCCTCAAAGAGTCCGAAATTAATGGGCTGGGGTTGAGCAATACCCAAGGCAACTTTCCAGCAATCATAATTATAGAAAATTTGACAGTCATATTTCTTACACTTATTATGTAATAGAATTGTTCTTTGACGCATTTTAACTGTGTGCATGTATGTCTTGTTTCCAATATATGTATATATGCATGGAATCAAATTGAATATTTTAATATTTCATTTTGTTGTTGATCATAAACGGGTGTCGTTTGTTAGGATTCTGACGGGGATCTACTTCCATTTGTTCTGGATGCCTTGAATGAGGTATGCTTTATTGAACTTTGTTCCTTTTCATGCCATTGCCCATAAAAGCCTCTTCACATTTGTACAAATGCTTTATATTTGCTTTAACACGATATTTCATTTGATCTTGCTTTGGTTTTGACTTTACTTGTCTTGGCACAATAGAGAAAATATGAACTCACAGCTAATTGTTGTTGATGTATGCAGATAGCTTTCCACCCAAAGTTTCTTGCTTCTCGGATTGAAAAGGAACGACGTGCCATACTATCAGAGCTTCAAATGATGAATACAATAGAGTATCGAGTTGATTGCCAGGTGAGGAACAAAAATATCTCTAGGAAATTCAGGCTATCAACTTTGTGTTTTTTGCAGAATGTTGACTCAATTTTGTTGTTTCCCATTTTTCATTGCTTTTATTTTCTGTAACTGCAGTTGTTACAGCATCTTCATTCTGAAAATAAGCTGAGCAAAAGGTTTCCCATTGGATTAGAAGAACAGATAAAGAAATGGGATGCAGATAAAATTAGGAAGTTTCATGAGCGATGGTATTTCCCTGCAAATGCTACCTTGTACATTGTGGGGGATATTGATAACATATCAAAGACTGTTTACCAGATTGAAGTAAGTCCTACATTTTTATATTCATAATTTTGGTTGCGGTCATGGTTATAATATGTAGGAATCTTATTCAATAAGCTGTTGTCACACAGGCAGTTTTTGGGCAAACTGGTGTAGACAATGAGAAAGGTTCTGTAGCCCCTCCAAGTGCATTTGGTGCAATGGCTAGTTTTCTTGTTCCAAAGCTTTCTGTTGGTTTGGGTGGAAATTCTATCGAAAGATCAGCAATGGATCAATCCAAAATATTCAATAAGGAAAGGCAAGCTGTTCGTCCTCCTGTGAAGCACAATTGGTCACTTCCCAGGAGTGGTGCTGACTTGAAGCCACCACAAATATTTCAGCATGAGCTACTTCAAAATTTTTCAATTAATATGTTCTGCAAGGTATATAAAGAGTTGTGTTATCTTATTCCTAACTCAAACTTATAGTGTAGATTTTTGTAGTTGCTTTTGTGTATCAATTATTATTTGCATGTGCTTAAAATTTTTGGAGCTGATAAGGAAGTCGGAGACTTCTTGTGGTGGAGAAATGGTCAATGGAGAATGATGGGCATAACTCATAAAAGGATAGGAACATGCAATTTATTAGTTCATTTCAAGGTCTACTAGTCTAATGAACAATTTAAATAAAATATTGTCATATTCGTATACTGGTATAGTAGATGTTATATTGGTCTAATGATAATTAGAATGTACTTTAGTTTTGAGCAATAACCATTAAAGACAAGTTGGAATTCTACCCAGGTTGTGTCTGTCATGCCTCTCCTTATGGCACTAAAACCTTTCTGGCTTTAAATGTTGTCAAGTACTCTTTAGAATATTTATAGTGGCAAGTTGTGCCATTCTATGGCAGCAATGTGGGGTAGATCAGCCTCTGGCTGATTCTAAAACTCTTGCAATGTTGCATGATTTTTGCTTATAGCAAATCCTTAGTCTGGACAGTTATGGAATCCCTGTTTTGTGTCTGCCCTTTATGCCATTGCCTATCTCTTTTATTCTTGGAGAGCTTTTATTATTTTACTATCTCTTTTATTCTTGTACCCAATGTATTTCTACAGCTAGAATCCCTTCACCCATAAAAAAAGTATATCTTACAATTTGTGTTTTGAGCTGGACTCAACTCTACAAAAATAGCTTGGAATGTAAGGATTGTCCGAGGACCAAGTTTTATAAGTTCTATTTAAGTGGTATCTTGAGTCATCAAGGCTGCTGACCTTTAGGGAAATTTTAATTAGGTATCTAAACTAAAAGAATATCAATGGTTCCTTGATTTTCTATATTTTGAAATTAAGTAGCTGGAGTTAGTTTAGGGTGGCTTGGAATTGCTGGAAAAGTACTTCCTTTGATCCTTTATCAAGATTAATAGATGTAGTTAAATCAGATAATTATAATTAACATTGTCACAAATTTAATATTTATTCCAAAAATGCCCCTAGTGGAATTAATTAGTTTAATGGGTTATAATTACAGTACACAATTCAAATAATATTTTTTTTGACCAATGAATGTGGCTTATATTGTTAGTAAGCCAATAAATTACATGGATAAGTAAGGGCCTCATTAGTAGATTTCAGTACTCTTAGTATCTAGTAGATATGTTGGAATCCCATAGATGTAGTAGTTGAAGATATTATGAGCAATTAGATAGATTCTATATTTTTGTCAGTGGCCTAAAATAAGGTAATAGAATATTTTGTAATTATGCTTTCTTCCTTATAAATTAAATTGCTCAGCTATGGTGTGGTCTAAACACAGAATTCAACATGCGCCTCTTTGTTTCTCTCTTCTGAGCATGGTTTTAGAGGATAATGAGAAGGGAACTCTAATCTGTGCTTTTCATGTGGGCCCACTGCTTATAGGTGTGAATTCTTTCAGAAACCATGTACATTTTCTGGTTTCTATTCTTTTTCTATTGTTTCACTGCTCACTATTGTCAGTGCCACTGTTCATTGTTGGTGACTTTCCAACGAGCTTTCTTTGGATGATGACATTTCTTTGGATGATGACCACCGCCACTCGCTCAGAGTGCCTTGCCACGTGATGACCAACTCTATCAACTGCATCCTCTGAGCAATTTTGCTCTTTGAGAATTCGAGCTCTTTGAGCATTTTTTGCTCTTTGCTAGCAGTCAAGCTCTGTGAGCATTTTCTCTCTCCAATAGCTACCGTTCCATTTAAGCATTTCTGATCCTCGACAATTTGCCTCCAACAGCCACCATTCCCTTTGGGCATTTTTTTGCTCTCAAGTAGTTGCCGTGTTCTCTAAGCCATATTGCTCTCTGCCAGCTGGTGTGTCTTTTGACCATTTTTTCTCTCTGTCAGCCTCTACACTCTACAAGAAATTTTTGCCCCGATTCATGGCCACCATGTGCCACATCAGTTCCTTAACGCATCTTTCCCATTGTGATCCTCAACATTTATTGTTATTGATTTGTTAGTTATCCATTAGATCAATGGTAATTGTGTGTCTACACTATGACTTTTGTTTTCAATTTTTTTGAAGCATTTATATATATGCTTATAGTATAAATTATATATCTTGTATCCATAATCATTGTTAAATTGGCAATCTTGCTTTGCTATTTTTGGGGTTGGCACCAGTGTTTTATTGATATACTTTTAGATATTATAAATTTCCCAAGTGATCCTCCGTTTTCTTCTTCCATACCTTTTTCTTTACATATTCCTTGTTTAGTGTTTTATTGATATACTTTTAGATATTACAAAGCTTATGTTTCTTCTCTTGTTTTATACCTTTTGCAGATACCAGTGAACAAGGTTCAAACATATAGGGATTTGCGCCAGGTCTTGATGAAAAGAATATTTTTGTCTGCTCTTCATTTTAGAATTAATTCAAGATATAAGGTGAGATAAAATTCTTTGTATCTTCAGCAGTTCTCTTTCCTGGTGGCATCCTTTTTATGTGACTAGTGTAGGAATTAATTGACATTCATTGATTGATTTTGTTGTTTTCATTGTTTCATACAGATATCTGAAAATAGGAAACAAAGTGAAAATTTTAGGAAAACAATAAATGAAAATGGGAAATTTTTCTCTTGAAAAGCTAGTCCTAAAGTTTTCAGCAATTTATACTCACTTTTCTATGAAGTTTGTCCAAGTTATTGACAGAGATAATAAGTGACTCAATTATGTGGATTTCAGTTTCTTAATAATAAGTGACAGAGATAAAAAGATACTCAAATTATACAAATCACTGTTCACTAGTTCATTATCCATCCCTTAGGATTTAAATGTTTACTAATAATGCATTGGATTTTACAGAGTTCGAATCCACCTTTCACTTCAGTTGAATTGGATCACAGTGACTCTGGAAGGGAAGGATGCACTGTAACCACACTAACCATAACTGCAGAACCAAAGAATTGGCATAATGCAATTAGAGTTGCTGTTCAAGAGGTTTGTTTCTTTTGCTCTGCTTTGATTGTCTGTGTACGGAACAGAGCTTTTTCGTATTTTTCTTTTCATTGGTGGTTCTAGTTTGCTATTGTTAGATACATGTCCGACTGCTGGCTTTCAGTCCTTTGTTTAGCATAGAAAGATATAAAATGACTCAACTTTATGGCAATTAATTCACATGAGGTTTATGAATTCTTTAACTCTTACAAATGCTCCTAGAATCTTTTAAGGTCTTGTGCTGCATAGAGAAAACCGTATTGTTTAAGGTTTCAAATAGCTTGAATGATAGGCTACCTTAATTCTTTCTACAGCAAGTGTCTCTAATGTAAATTTGTGTGATATAGGTTCGGAGACTTAAAGAGTTTGGGGTTACCCAGGGTGAATTAACTCGTTATTTAGATGCCCTTCTGAAAGATAGTGAACACCTAGCAGCCATGATTGACAATGTATCTTCTGTTGATAACTTGGATTTTATCATGGAAAGTGATGCTCTTGGACATAAAGTTATGGACCAGAGACAAGGGCATGAAAGTTTACTCGCTGTTGCTGGGACAGTTACCCTCGAGGAGGTAATTTCGTTGATAACCATTGGACCTTGTGCAAGATGTTAAATTACCTTTAACTCCTCTTTTTTGCTGTTCTTGACTCTTTTTTATTATGACAACTCATAAGTAAAATTGTAGAACTGTCAGACATGAGCTGATTCAAAGGTCTTGTGCAGATATCTCTCTGCTACCTTTTAATTTTTTAGTGCAATTTTTTGTTTATTCTGATAAGAAAAATGATTATTTTTCCTTTTGCTTAGTTATTTGTGCGTCCATGCTAGAGATGAGGTTTTAGATTTTCTTATTCTATCTTAGATTGTTTTCTTGTAGCTCATTATTGTCCTAGTTAAAGAAAATACTTGGAACACTTTAATATCATTGCCAACTGTACTGATTTTACTTTAAGAAATTTTAAGTTAAACAGTATATTTCCTTGATAATTTCATATTTCTGTTATTTTCTTTGTTTTGTTCTTCTGTTGTGTCATTCTCTCTCTTTTTCATTTTAAACATACTTTATTTTAAATTAGTGTGTTTAAAAAAATATCTTAGAAGAAATTGTTGTAACTCGTAAAATCTTAGTGGGTACCTTCTAGTCTAGTTATTTACTTAAAATATCATCTCTTAAAATATCTTCTGGTTCAGGTCAATTCAGTTGGTGCCAAGGTGTTAGAATTTATAGCTGATTTTGCAAAGCCTACTGCACCGCTTCCTGCAGCAATTGTTGCCTGTGTTCCAAGAAACGTTCACATTGAGGGAGCTGGTGAAACAGAATTCAGGATATCATCCACTGAGATTACGGATGCTATGAAAGCTGGACTGGATGAACCTATTCAGCCAGAACCTGAGGTATCTTCCTTCAGATTAATTACTTGTTAGTTGATCCTGATTTGGCTACGATATGACGCCACCACTGATTCAAATTTAGTTCATTTTTTATCAATGGTGAATTCTACTAAGGAGAGCCAATTCTTATGAGTTGGTTGTGTCTTGTCTATATACATAATTGCTGTTCAGCTAATTAATTGCTTACGTATGTATGTGTATAGCTTGAGGTGCCAAAAGAGCTGATACAATCATCAAAGCTAGAAGAACTGAAAAAGCTGCGCAAGCCAACTTTTATTCCTGTAAATCCTGAAACTGATGCTACAAAGCTTCTTGATGAGGAAACTGGGATCACCCAGCGCCGTCTTTCAAATGGAATTCCTGTTAATTATAAGGTATTTGATGTCAGTTTATATTGAGATTCCCATGAAACTAGCACCTTATTTTCCTTTGCCATGTCATTGTGCTGAGCGTTGCATATTTAAAATTGGTGACTCGGTCTACATGTATTTCTTATGTTCACTACTCTGCTATGCTCTGTTTTGTTCTATTCTGCAATAATGGATTGTAAGGAGACATAATTTGTCAAAAACTTAATTTCCAGTTTCTATTATGTTTGTACCATGTCATTCAATTTCTAGCTGATTCCACAAATTCAATCTGAGATTGGCATACAGAGTTCTGGAATTGCACCCCCCAAAAAAACGAAGCATCAGTTTATTGAACTTATTAATGCATTTTATGTTTGACAGATATCAAAAACTGAAACACAAAGTGGTGTGATGAGGCTGATTGTTGGTGGTGGACGAGCAGCTGAGAGTTCCGATTCAAGAGGATCTGTGATTGTTGGTGTGAGGACACTTAGTGAGGGAGGTCGTGTTGGTAACTTCTCAAGGGAACAGGTATCTATCTTTTCTTACTAACAGATGTTTCCAAATGTTAATGTTATGTTTCTATTTTCCAATTCCGTTGCATTGTTCTGGTGGCTAACTTGTGTACTGTCATATCAGGAGAACTCTGCACAGTTTCTAATTTCACCACTATAAAATCTATTATTTGGACTACTCATGGATATGAATGTCATCTACACAGATAATTTCAGTATCCAAGAACTTATCTCACTTCCATTTAATGAATGTCCTGTATTCTTTGCGTAAAACCAGGTGGAACTTTTCTGTGTAAATCACCTGATAAATTGCTCCTTGGAATCTACGGAGGAATTCATTTCAATGGAGTTTCGTTTTACTTTAAGAGACAATGGGATGCGTGCAGCCTTTCAATTGCTTCACATGGTGCTTGAGGTAAACACCTTTCCACAGATACAATTCCTTTTATCATCCACATTTTTTTTTTATCAGCTTTTATCATCCACATACGTTTCGTATGTATAATTCTTGGTTGTATAACGGCATTTAAGTACTCAATTACATATTTGCTCTGTTGCTTATGCAGCATAGTGTCTGGGTTGATGATGCTTTTGATAGAGCTAGGCAATTGTATCTGTCATATTACCGATCCATCCCCAAGAGCTTGGAACGCTCAACTGCCCACAAACTCATGGTAGCAATGTTGGATGGAGATGAGAGGTTTATTGAGCCAACACCAAAATCACTGGAGAATTTAACCCTGCAATCTGTTAAGGATGCAGTGATGAATCAATTTTTTGGCAACAACATGGAGGTATGCATTGTAGGAGACTTCACGGAGGAGGACATTGAATCTTGCATTCTTGATTACCTTGGCACGGCTCAGTCCACAAGAAACCGTGAAAGAGAGCAAGAATTCAACCCACCCGTATTTAGATTATCTCCATCCGAGTTGCAGTTTCAAGAAGTGAGAGGCTAAGCATTAATTACCTTTTCGTATATGTTGTTTTGTGACAAGTTAACAGTATATTATTTGTGGTATGCTTGGACGAACTTCTCCACAAGGACATCTAGGAGAGAAATATGAAGAAAAAAAGAAAATTGACTTCTCCGTAGGTTTAAATTAACTCATGCACTAATTAAAGATTTTTTTTTTTGGAGAAATTGCATGAGAGCTTCTACAAATTAGCTTAGGCATAAACTAATTTTAACTTATGAAATCATTTTTTTTTCATTTCACTTTTCTCTTCTAGAAGTTCTCATGGAGAGGTTCACGCAACCGTACACTTATTTGCACAGTCAAATTTAGTGTTTATACTTTTTGAATTGGTGTTGATACATCAGTGAACTAGGCTTTTGACATGGTTATTCACTTTTGCCTTTTTTGCAGGTATTTCTAAAGGACACAGATGAGAGGGCGTGTGCTTATATAGCTGGACCAGCGCCAAACCGTTGGGGTTTTACCGTCGATGGAGAGTACTTGTTGGAGTCCATTAGTAATGCTTCACCTACCAATGGTGAACTTCGTTGACTTTTTTTCTTGTGTCATAATACTTCAAAAGTTATGCTTTCAGTTGTTAAAGGCTTGAAATGGCTTGTGCAGGTGATCAGTCAAATTCTGATGCTCAACAGATACAAGGTTTGCAAAAGAGCCTACGTGGTCATCCTCTTTTCTTTGGTATAACTATGGGACTGCTTTCTGAGATTATAAATTCTAGGTATGTCTTTTTACTTGATGCTCACCTGTATTTGGCTTTGTGAAGAAAGTTAGCAAGCATAAATACCTCTATAGAATGGTGTGTTGGAGAGATTGTTATTTTCAATTTTTTTGGTCAGAAATCTGATTACATTTTCCTCTACAGGCTCTTCACCACTGTCAGAGATTCTCTGGGGTTGACCTATGATGTGTCATTTGAATTAAACTTGTTTGACCGGCTTAAACTAGGATGGTATGTGATCTCTGTCACATCAACTCCAAGCAAGGTGTGAGCTCCATTCTTGTAATATATTCAATCTAATTTTTGCTGTTAGTTTCCTTCTGTTCAAAAGTTTTAGGTTAAATTGATTTGCAGGTCCACAAAGCTGTTGATGCATGCAAAAATGTTCTCAGAGGTCTACATAGCAACAAAATTACGGAGAGGGAATTAGACAGGGTTAGTTATTGAAATGCCCGACTTGTTGTACATTACAATTTAGTGGAAGCACTTTAGGCACACGTTTTTCTGCTAAAATGTATGCACATCAGTTTTCGAATTTGATTAGTTTTTATTTGTTTCTTCTGATCATATGAACTGATTCTTGAGCTTTGTATTGTGTTTCTCCGTGATGGTTTCTTAATGAAGGGCAAATACCTTTCTGGTTAAAATGCACGTAGTGCCTTCCTTTAATTTCCAAATATGGTTTAAATTTTTCATGCTATTTGCCATGCATTTTAAATTTGTGAATTTCTTTGGTGCTTTTGTCTAATGTAGGCTAAACGAACCCTTCTTATGAGACATGAAGCTGAAATCAAGTCAAATGCCTACTGGTTAGGGTTATTAGCTCATTTACAAGCTTCTTCTGTTCCAAAGAAGGTGAGATATAAATATCTGAATCTTGAAGTGTGAGATATTGGAGTTTTTACTGTGATGCAAAACAAAACAAGGTTTAAGGTTTTTAGTCCTGCCAACATTTTATAATTTTCTTATTCTTGTTTCTGAATTATTGTAATATCGATTGTGGATCCAGGACATATCATGTATCAAGGACCTAACATTTCTATATGAAGTTGCTACTATCGAGGATATATATCTTGCATATCAACAGTTGAAAGTGGATGAGGATTCTCTGTATTCCTGCATTGGAATTGCTGGTGCTCAGGATGCGCAAGATGTAGCAGGTGTAGTAATCTTCCTAATGCCTAGGATATTGAATCTTGCTTTCTCTTGTGGAACTTAAGTCCAGATTTCATCTTTCATCTTTTCCAAATTTTACTATGTTTTTGCAGCTCCTTTAGAAGAGGTAGTAGCGGAGGATGTCTATCCCGGTGTTATTCCAGTGGGAAGAGGTTTATCTACAATGACACGACCAACTACCTAATATTTCTGGACCATGTTTTGGTCTGCTCGTTAAAGAACTACAGGTTAGCATTTTTTGTTTATTCTTTCCGTTCTGAGTTGTGCAGAGAGCATCGATAATATAAAAAACTTTGTCCTATTGTTTGTTTCCTTTCTTGCAAATTGTTTGACAGTGAATTTTACTACTTATGTCTGTGAAACAGGAGTGGAGGGTTGATTAAAAGTTGTGGTTGGAAGGATTAGCGGCATGTGTCACAACAACAGAAGAAGTTGCTACTGCTGCTGCTGCATTATTTATTATTGAAACAAGTGGATACGGAAGGTGTTGGATGGGGAAACCTAATAAGAAGCGATTTTTGAGTTGCATTGCATGTTATTATTGATTTCCTTGCTTTTGTAGGATTAGAATAAAGAAAATATAGAATCCAGCACTAAGATGTATAGCTGCCATTTTTTTTCTGTCGGCCATAAATTTTGCTGGGGAGAACGCCGATCCTATCTTAGGATATAAATTGTAAACTACCTCTAGGATTCTCAATGCATGTATTCAAATACATCTAAAATGAGGTTAAATATTAAAAAATATTAAGTCAAGCCTTCAATGTAGTCATAATCCTACTCTTGTAGGAAAATTTTGGTTTTATCTTTATAAATATCTCTCTTAATCTTATATGTAAACATGAAGAGAAATGGAAGTAGAATTAGTGTCTATATGTAAGGTGATTTACACAAAAAAGGCACTTGGGTTTTGCAGCTAATCATAAAGTTGTCTCAGCTTTGTTATAATTTCAAATTATTCTATACTACAGTTAATTTTAAAATATAACAGTTAGAAAGATAATAGTGTTCAATGAAGGAACACATAATATGAAGACTACTCTATCTGGCTCCACTGCATTTTAATTCTATTAGTTCATCAATCTCTGAAATAATTTGCATGTGCAAAATTTCATTTAAAACAAAAAACCAAAGGTTCCACAAAATGAATGGAAAATATTGTAGTTAAGACATTATTAAAATATTTAAATTGATTGAAAGTCGTCTTGCATCGTCTTCTCAACTAACCTTGGTAAATCTTGTAATTACGTGAATCTTTCCATTTACCAACTCCTTTGATAATAATTAATGGTTGTGATGGTTTGGACTTGTGTACCACATTTTTAACTTTTGAAGTTGAACAACTTTTAGTTTCAGAACAACGACCAATCCCTTTCACTTATCCAATTAATATAAGCATTTTAGTTTAACGACATTGGTCTTTTTGTGGCAAACATGTACCAAGTGCGCAAGTAAACATGGATTATGTTAAACGGTCTAATTATTATTATCTAGAAAAAGAAATCAAGTTTCATAAGTAACAAATTCGTTATTGTTCTTCACATAATATTCCGTTTACACGAAATCTTTAGCAGAAAGAGGTGTCATGTGTTCATTAGTTAGATAACATAAAATATAATTAGTAACATATAAAATAGTGTCTTGTAATTTTGGATAATGAGGTAATGTTGGTAGAAAATCCCTGCAACAGCAAGGTCTACTATCCCTTTAACCCCCCAATTTGACTATTGTGTCTAATGACAGTGACTTGGTTTTGTTGCTTAATGTCTCTAGAAGGAACAACATATGCACTGCCAAAACCAAACTCATTAAAAACCTTTTCATTTAATTTTCGTACAACTCATCTTCTGATAAAGTTTATGAAACACAATAAGTTAATGTTTGATTTGATTACACAAATACTGATAGACATTTTCAGTAAGTATATATGTGCTCCCTTTCTGATTCCTTATATTTTCTCTTTGCAAAGCTTACAATTCAGTAATTGTCATTTGTTAGTGTAAATGAATGTAAGAAAATTATTCAAGATAAAGGGAATTTCTCTCTTGATCTTGTGCTGAATAAAAATTTATGACAAATGGCTGATACATAATGCATGATGAAATTGATCAAGTTACCTTCCACATTTTCCATGAACTCAGGTATAGAATAGTATAGTATATTAGAGTAGAGAAAGAGTAGTTTTACTTGTATTTTTCCTGTGAAGACTGTGAAATCCATTCCCATTTTCTTTCTTCACTGCTTTTTTATGTCTACAATTCCTTCCGTATCACTGTTATTAGTGACCAAGACTTCATCAATAATAATAATAAGTGTCATTTCATATTTTCTATTTGTAATCAAACGTGTATAAGAGAGAAAGATTTATAAAACTATCCTCTTTGTTTTACTTTCTTGAATTAAATATACATCCCTAATGATTTTTGTCTTGGATCATTTAACAAAAATTATCCCCTTAAAAAAGCCTTTTAGACATCATGGTTTATGAAGAGGGTGCAAGAAAATTAAACCCTTGCTGTGGAGACACTGGAGATTAGTTGAGGATTCCCTTACTTTTGAGTGTTGAATATATCTGAAAAGATAATGGTGCAAAACTTTCTGTCAACGCCATTAGGGTTTTGATACTGAGAAAGCTTTTGGTAACTCAGATATTAAAAAGCAAATTAAAATCAACGGCGTTTTAACCTTTAGCATGTCTGAGAATCATCTTTTTATTCCCACTCTCACCTAAAAGTAGTGAGCATTCTTATATTAGAACGTATTTCTTTGTATAAAGTCATGAATACTTGATTTTTAAATACATAATGGTGGGATGCAAATACGTAATCATTTTTCACTTTTACAACCTAACAAGATTGAATAAAAGGCTGCTGCATCTACCATTAGTTCAGTACTCTTTTGTACATAAAATATGCAGAAATTTTTATCAAACACATGTTGAATGGAGGGTCCCAGAAGTGAATGGTTTATGCATGACACGAAACACAAAATCATTAAAATGTTGAGACACATTGGATGGTTTAAAGTTAGGAAGTTTCTTCTGTGATTGGGCAATGAAAAGTGAGTTTTGCAGTCACTGAATGATTGCCACGTGGAAACCAACCCCAGCTGGTGGTTGAAGTTCGTTGCTGTTTCTGTGATGTGTGTTTTTGGAATATGTTGCCCTAGCCACACGCATTCATGCATGTGCCTTCTTCTTGTTGGACAAGTGAACCTGTTGAAATTTTCATCATCTAAACCTTCTACGTATATCTTTTCACTTTTCAATTCACCATTTTCTTCCTTTCTGCATAAAACAAAATCTCTCCCATTACAGTTATGTTGACTCCACTACCTAGTCTTGCTACTTTGTACCTCTGTGGAAGATTAATTTAGACCACAAAATTAAATAAAGTCAAATTATAAAGAGAAAGAAGGTTTATCAGAGAAGCTACTACTCAGTGTTGTGTATAGGAAACTTCTGCGTCTGCATCTTCCAGACAGATAATGATAACAATTTTTATCGATGAATTTAAGTGTAAGTGTAAATCTTATATCGGATAAAAATGCCATTAATATCATTAATATATGTATAAATTGGATTTATATTAAGAATATATATGTAAGTTATAAGTACATGAAAGAGATAGGTTACTGTAATCATACCAGGATGCACGACCCTGATATGATTTCATATTTCAGTATAGTTAGGGAAGGAATAGTTGAAGATAATGTGTGTGTGTTTTAGAAAAATGACAAAAACGAGGTAAGAATTTTCAACTGAAACAGTTGATTATAATGGAAGAAATTAGGTGTATTTTTTTTAGAATGTGTATGATTTGTAAAGGAAAATATTTACGTAACTATTGGTTGACATAGAGTGGTGTGGAATGAGATTAGAGATCATTTGTGGAGTGAGTGTTAAGAGATTCCTTTCAGGGTCGTTATCGATATGACTTTGTGTATGATATAAAGGACAAACTTGGAATATGCCACCAAAACATGATGCATATACATCGCCACCACCTTATATATATAACAAACACTTGTGTGGTAAATGTCTTCAAAAACACTTTAAAGGTATTATAATTGGATTGTTTAGCTGGTGGTGATGATGAGAACACCAAGCAGTGATGAGAGTGGGTTGAAGAAGGGGCCATGGAGCCCAGAAGAGGATAAAATATTAGTGGATTACATTCAGAAGCATGGCCATGGGAGTTGGAGAGCCCTTCCAAAGCTTGCAGGATTGAACAGATGTGGAAAGAGTTGCAGACTAAGGTGGACTAATTACCTCAGACCTGATATCAAAAGAGGCAAATTCTCTGATCAAGAAGAGCAACTCATCATCAATTTGCATGCAGTTCTTGGAAATAAGTAACCAACTAGTCCTCGCACCTTCTTCTTCATCATTGTGTTCTTTAAAGTAAAGTCGTCAGGAGTTATAACGACTTCAGCTAATATTGTTGAAGTCGTCACGACTCTGACAACCTTACTTTGTAACAAGTTTATGAAAAAGTCGTGTGAAGTTTTCGTGATTTTGTGTGTTAATATATTGAAATGAAGTGTGAATGAACATGATTTTAGTATTGTAAATTTGTTTGCATTGTTTATGATTAGGTGGGCAGCTATAGCATCTCATCTGCCAGGAAGAACTGATAATGAAATTAAGAATTTGTGGAACACACATTTAAGGAAAAAGCTATTGCAAATGGGGTTAGACCCAGTCACTCACCGTCCAAGAACCGATCACCTCAACCTTCTTACAAATCTGCAACAGATTTTGGCAGCTGCAAAAATTGTGAGCACTTTGACAAACCCTTCTGACATAAACAATGTTCTAAGGCTACACTCAGATGCCAAATTCCAGTTACTGCAAAACATGTTTCAACTCACTCCTTCCTCAAACTCTTTTCTACCATTAAACTCACTCACAGATGGTTTTATGAATCACTGTAATAATGATCTCCCAAACCTACTTCATGATGGTAATTCAGTGTCTGAAATTCACCCCAATTTCCAAAACTTTGAGGCCCTTCACCACCCAACACAAGAAAATTCTCTTCCAAATCTGGTTTCTGCCTCGCCTGAACGTTCCCCATTGAAGGAAGCAGAAAATGTTAATGCAAACTCAAAGGAGTGTTCTAATCCTTCTTCTACCACCTTTGAGTTGGCTTGGGGAGATTTCATGGATGAAGATGCAACAGAGAATTATTGGAAAGGTTTCATAGAGTAAGTTTGCTTAATTAATTCTCATTTTCTTTCTCCATTGTAGTTATTATTTTAAATTTTAATATATTTTTTTCTTAAAATTAGAGTTGTAAACAATTCAAAAATCCTCATAAAACATATTTGATACGGTAAAAAATTTAAGACAGATTAAGTTGAGTTAGAGAAATATATTAATTTATTTTCAAAGTTTAGGTTAAAATATATCGAAATTTAAAACAAAATAAATTTTATAATTTTGCCTACAACTTTAAAAACTAAAACCATGTTTAATTTTTATTATATTATTATTACTATAAACTAAGATAAACTAACACTACATACCATTAATATTGTACTGTTGATCAAGTCAAAAGTTATAAGTAACATATTTTATCTTATGATATATGTTCTTTAATTTGGAGGCCTTTAATGTGGTCATCATTTCACCTCAATAATTCAGGTCTATATAATTAATGTGATATTATACTTTGGTTGGACTATATGCACTGATAGCTCAAAACCTAACTAAAAAATCATTAATATTTACGATAAATTAGATTTTTCATGATAATTATTTTAAGAACTATATATACACAGATGTTTTATTCCCGTTTCTGTACACTAATTTTCTATCTGTTTATTTTGCAGCCAACATTGTAACCAGACATGGTCAACAGTCCAATGAAAAAGATGCATGGCATAGAAAGTTTTCACAGAAATAATGGGATTTATTCGCCGATCCATGTATCCATAAACATATACTATCATTAATTTAGTTAAGGTTGCTTTGTGTGTATTATTTGACAAATGGATCAATTGATCGATTCCAGATAAAAATATAGAAAAGCTTATGCATTGTATATTATAATGTACAACATGGAGATTCATCATTAAAATCATACACTAGAGTGTGATGTGTTCATCTTCTTTGTTTAAAAATATAAAATAAAATGCTGTTCGTAGGGTTTCCTTAGCATCTTTGAACCACTGTGCAGGAAAAATAAGTTAACTGAATAAAATGGAGACTTCGTTGGAAACTTGAGGAATGAGAAAAAGAGAGTGAATATTATAAACGACTAGTTGTATAGAGACTGGACTCAAATCACTCGTTTATATACATTTTCTAAGGAGATTCAGATAAAAACAAAAGTTATGACACTAACTCAAGTCCAACTGTACATGATTCTTAAAAACATTATTAATTATTATGTGTATAATTGTAATTTGAATCAATCTTATCTAAATAAAATTTTCTGAACACATATAAATACCATTAAAAAATACATTTTATGATAATAATATAATATTTGTTAAGAAAAATATTTAAATCTATTTCAATCTACAAAATTAATTTATAAAATAAAATTTACGTACAAATATATATTATAAATTAATTTTATTTTTTTTAAATATATACTGAAAATTTATATAATCTCCATTTAACGTTAGACTTTCAACCATATATATATATATATATATATATATATATATATATATATATATATGAATTTTTTTATGAGAAGTGTATTACTATTTGTAAGAATATGAGCCCAAAAATGTGACCCTGTGGCAACATGAAGAAAGAGAAGTTTGAGCTGAGAAGATGAAAACCGAAAATTGCATTGTTGAGATTGTTTTTGTTTGAGTAATGTATGTTTATGTTTTTTCTCTGGACTTCTCTTGCATTATTCCAATTCACTTAAAGCATGCAAACTTTGACCTTAATTAGGTGAGTGGTGAGTGAAGGTGACGTGTGGAACTTTCAATCTCCAACACTTATATAATGTCTCTTCTTCAATGTTTTCCTTATTTATGACAGTTTAAATAATAAATTATTTTGTATTATTTGTTATGGATTGGATGATAATAAGTAACATTTAGTAATGTTTGAATGATAAAGTGATTAGAAATAATTGCATGAGACACCTACAACTTACAGTGTGTTTGGATGGCACAATGGAAACACAATTTGCAAAAAAAAAAAGAAAGTTAGATTTTCAACGTTAAAATGCACGTAAAAAAAGATTTTTCTGTTTCTAAAACTTTCCTCACATATTATATGTGTGAAGATTTGGCAAGTTAAAGATAATGAAATATAAACATTATAATAAAATAATGTAACATAATAAAAATAATAAAACATGAATTATTATTTAACCATTTGTCTTTGCAATGATTTTCCCCTTTGACACTGGTATTAGAAAGCAACCTAGAAAATTGAACGACATATTTTACTTCTTTAGCTTCATCATAATCTATCTTTGTATAAAAAAAGTCAAGAATTTTTGTTACATGTTAGGTAAGACTAATCCTATTGATTCTGACCCAATAAGACAAAGATATAATGTGTAATTTCTTCAAGTAATCCACTTTGGTCCACTATACAGCGAAACCATTCTAAATATAATACTATCAATTGTTACTATTTCCCATTATAACTATTTTAAGTTGAATTTCAATATCCATAAATCTTATAATATGATAGTTTTTTTTCGAATACAATATATATGTTTTGAAAATTTTACAAATCTTGGATTCCTTTTCGCGTGCTACTAACCGTTTAAATACTCAACAAAAACTTATGTAACTTAACTTCAAAACAAAAAGGGGAGATTTCTTCTATGCATCCCAGCTTCCGGAAATTTTAATTTGAAACAGAGGTGGGATGAGTGTATTCCAGAAAAATATTTCCGAAACTAGTTTAGTGTATTCTGGAAATTCAAATCGGATTTGATGGAGTGTTGGAAGAAATTTGAAGGTGTGCAGAAAGAAAGACTTCTTTTTCATATTTGTTAATTTCATTTTGCCTTGGGTAAATTCATGCAAGGATGACAACACTTGATATACACACAACTAATATACAGATTCTGCTAGATACTTTATAATAATAAAAAATATATAACTAAACCAGTTTAAAGAAAAAATTATCACATGAAAAGGAAACTCGGAAATAAAATTTGAATACCCAGATTTGAGATATTTGTTTGGTTTATTTGTAACTGTACTATTACAAAACTGTTTTTTTTTTCACAACCAAATGCATGATTGACTAAAGAATTTTCGGTGAAGTTCTGAAAAACCAAATCAATTGAAAAATTTAGTGTGCAAGTTTTCTGATAGAGTTCATCAGCTCAGCAGTGATGAAACAATGAAATTATGAGCAGTGATGAAACAAAGCTCAATCGGATTTATTGAATCACTGATTTAAATTAGATGAGAAGGGGATCCACCTAAATACTTTAAGAGAAAATTTCATTTAACTAGATTTAATAAAGTTTATTGACTAACTTCGATCACAAGAGTTGATCTTCAAGTAGGGATAGTTAGTGCTTGATTACTACTCAATAGGGTGAATCTTGTCATTGAATAGGGTTAGACTGATCATTTGAAAACCATGGAGAAATGCAATATTTCTAACCAATTCACACTAGGGGAAAGAATAACAAATGTTTACACACTATATGGGAGACATAAAGCTGAAAGTTAAAGATGAACCTCATGTAAAAAAAAATGTTCATTATATTAAAATATATATACATGAGACATGCTCGCGGAAAAAAAGAAATAGTTGGAAAGTAGTAACTTCCATGTCAGACATTTGACTATATTGATATTTTCTAAGGGTAGTAATGTATATATATATATATATATATATTCATTTCATGAAGCTTAACGAAGAGTATAAATCCTTGAAGGGGCATATAGGAATATAAAATAGACGAGAGATGGATGCCAGCTGCAAAAATCATCACTATAATACCTTCCTTAGTTTGGCTAACTTCAAGCACTAAGAACCATTGAGGTCACTGAGGAGAGCTTAAACTTTCGAACTTTTGAACCATTTTCAGGCTGAAAGATTATCTCGGTACTTGATCTTACGGTTTCTTCTTTCCACTCTGGTTCTGAAGCCCCTTTACCTCTATAGTCCCGCAAACTGCATAGAACTTGAAGCCTGGAAGGAGCTGCAAATCATTCCAAGTTAGTCAAAGAAACCGCAAAACCACCAATGACCAAATCAGTACAACTACAGAAAGCTTGCTTTCGTGATTTTTTTTCCCTCCATCAGAGACAGGTTATTATCAGTTGAAACCATAGTTTTACTGAAAATCATTTGCCTCACAGGTATTTATTTCAACATCATAATTAGATGAACCTCGGCATTAATAATCAGCAATGAGGAGATACAAAAACGCCTTTTTCTGACTTCCAAACGCCTTTTTCTGACTTTCACATATCAACTAAGATGCGTTTGATGTACATTGAGGGACAATATAACTAAAATAGCACAATATAAATAGTTGAATTACAACCCAAATTTTGTTGTTTGGTGACTAATTCACAGCCCAGCCACACAAGAAGTTTTGAGAGAAAGACGGGCTAAAAAGAGTGGAGGGGGCAAATTGAGGAAGAGAAAGGGGCTAGGAAGTAAAACTGTCACAGAGAGGAAGTTTTTTTTTTTTTGTAACTATTGGATGGTATTTGTCCATGAAACAAAAATTTGTACCTTCTATTATTTTGTTTTGTACAAAACAATGTCCGGTCCTTTAATTTTTGGCAAACCAAGGGCACCTCTAGCGTATAAGAGCCAATTTTAGAATATTAAAATTCTTTCTCCCTTCGCACAGTGATTTTGTGCCTTGATTCTTCATGATCTTAATTCATATACTTTTAACATAAAGGAGTATACTACTATTACTACGTTTCAGGGATAGAGGATATCATAATTACTGTTAAGCAAACAAATACAACTGGAAAAGCAAAAACCATAATTTATTCCCAAAAGAATTACCCAGTCCAAACATGCTTGTCTTCTGGATTACCACTCGGCCAACTTTTGATCTTCTAATATGTTTTAAAGCCTCAACATCTTCTCGTTTGCCCTTAAATTCCAGGAAGTCCCCCAATACGTACTTGTTTCCTTTAAGCTCCAGCCTATAAACCAAACAATCTCTTTGTAAGTGAAAAACTATGATTTGGTAACTATTAAATTATATCAACAAAGCTCCAAAACACACTGTTATGAAGGCATGCATATATCTGATTTCTAAACCCCATTTTGATCACAACTAACCAAAAAGCTGATCAGAATTGCAGATTCTGATTCAGAATAATTTCCTCAGCTGCACCAAAATCATTTACTTGAGTAGGGGCTAAAGCAAAACACTAGGGTTTTAAATCATCCAAAAAGAAGGCACTGAAATAGTGAAAACACAGAAAAAAAAATACTAGTAAAATACATGGAACCACCCATTAGTCATTTCATAACAGTATTAAAAATCTCTTTTATAAAGAAAAACAAACCCAGCTGAAGGCTCGAGTGGGCCTATGCATTGTAGCTCCAAGCTAGCTTTGATGCTACATACATAAATCCATCATTGGGCCTTCTCTTAATAGAGCTTTGAGGTTGAATGGGCTTTTGACACACATTAAGCAAAGAGAAACCAGATTTTTAACAAGCCAACATCTGATAGGTCACAGATGGATTGACATATTTGCTTCCCTAAGTCAAGGTTGGGTGAAGGACCCTTTAACAAGCCTCAAACTGCAACAAGTTTTACTGAAAAAAATGCAGTGACTCATCAAGTACAAAATGGTAACTAACCTATCCCATATTGGTGCCGAGCTAAGGACAAAATCAAGATTCTGATTAATAGATTCCAGCATATCCTTCTTCCCACTACGAAGAGCACCCTTTACCCAACTAGACAGTTTGCTCTTTGACTCCGACTTCAGTTGAATCCATTGATCATGGGTAATAACTTCAGACGGAAAACCATCTGCAGGAAGGGCACTGCAAAAACAAATAAAGAGATTAATTAATAATTTTGACATGCATTAGCAAAAGAGGCAAGAGAAAATTCTCAGTTGCCCTTGAATAGATTTGCAGATGCATTTTTCATGTAAAAATTACTGATTCTCAAGTAATTGAACCATACTCCAACATTTGCAACTTCTTTAACATATACAAAAGTTTAACTAGAAATTACACAGAATTTATTTCTTCATTTCATGCAAAGAATTCATAAACATGTGAATAGTAAAATAGTCATTAGTCCGTTACAAGTATCAATGCCTCACCCATGTTGGATACTGATACTCTTTGGACACTTACGTATGCATTTTCAATTGTTTTTCCCTGATACTGCTTGATACATATCTGAAAAGTATCCATTCTTTTTTTCATTTGATCTTTTTTCTGATGTGAGTTGGATACTTCTCGATACATATCTGAAAAAATTTAAAGCTTCTAGTCTAAGTATGTTTTTCCTTATGTTGTGAGACGAATTTATGTACATAGTCCTTTACTCATTCTTTTAACAGAAACAAAATAGATCCAAAATGAATGATATCTGGTTTATGCGCATTCAAACCCACAACTTTTGTCTAGAAAAGATGAAGAATATAATGTATAGAAAAGGAGAGACAAGTTGTGCATTAGTGAAGAATGATCCAGTTGATAATGGTGTCAAGCTTCTTGAATTGGCAGAGTTTCCTCTTCATGAAGCAAACTTAAAGCTTTTTTTTTTCTCTAGATGATGGTAATGGAGGAGAGAAGAATGACACAGTTAGCTTAGCATTAAACAATAGCTTACTAATGATGTTCCTGAAGAGTCAATACTCGTTTTCAGTTCTACACAGAATGTATTTATTGATAAAGTTACCCAAGATTCAAGATTAGTTATGATATTGGCGGGAACCATATTTTTTGTCATGATTACAAACCACAAATCAAGATCTAAAAGATTAGAACAAGAATTTGGCAATGATAGTAAGTGAAATTACGAGTAGATTTAAAGTCATACACTAATTTAGGATTTGGAAGTATAACTTTGCAACATATGTATCCTTCAGGCAGAGCAACCCCTCTCTGTTCAAGATATGATTCAAGAATAGAAGCTTGTTTCCGTGTTTCTTCCACCTGTACATAATTTGAGAAAACAGTTAACGAACAAACTTACTAATTAGACAATCCCTGGTGTTCTTCCAAGTCCAGTGCAGCAGTATCGATAAAAAAAGTGAACAAAAAGAAACCCAAAGCACTCTTTATAGTATGATTTAATAAACATCCAAACCAGTTTTTAATTCATGCCATCTTATGAAACAGTATTCTGTGAGGCAATTAAAGATAGTATTCAACATCAACATCTATAAGAATATAATTATAATAATAAAAATAATACGATTTTAGTGGTTCCTTACAGGATCAGGGTGACGTTCTGCTTTACGTTTGTCTGGTTTTTCACAGAGCCAGCCACCATCGCCACCAATCGTCAAAATTCCTGAGTAGTTCTTCACAGAAACCACGACCAGCTCCCTGCAGTATAATAAGTTGAAACTCAAAATAAAATCGAAACCATACTTCAATTATGTAAAATATACCTTACACTAGAAGTCATTGCCAAACTAACAAAAAAATTGAAACGAAGAGAAGGGAGAATACTGTTTGGTGACAAGAACAATATCAATGCCCTGTCGAGAAGCAGTGTCAGCATCGGGAATTCGAAGACCCACATACACATTTGCTCCGTAGAGTTTTTTAAGCCTGGGAAAAATTGAACTTGATTTGTGCCCTAGAACAAAAATAGGGGAAAGAAAGAAGAAAAAGAAAAAGAAAAAAGAGACCTATCAGCGACGGAGAAAAGAACAGAATAATCAGATCCCTCCATGTCTAAAACGTCGTCGTCGTAAAAGAACCGTCGGAACAATTTGTAGATAACCAAACCGAAGATAATCTCCAGCCACATCGTTCGTTGCTTCTTCTTCTTCGGTCTTCCACCCACATTGACTACTCCCCAAGCTTCCTGCTTCAAATTTATACTCTTCATTTCTATTTTTCTAATATGTATTTTATTCCGTCTTTTACAATTATTTAACTTTTTTCTTTTTTATTTTAAATTAATATAAAACTTAATTCAAGCATCAAGGATTAAGTAAGTGGAGACTTTACTTTAGTTCGTAAAATAAATGTCTAATAGGTCTTAAAAATAATGTCTAAAAAGAGGTTTTTAGTACTACTTTTTTTAGACATTAAAAAAAAAAACCTCAAAATTTTTGTTTTAGAATTAATTATTTTAAGTCTTTAAAAAAATCTTATTTTTTAAATTGTTTTAAACTTTCTTAACCCTTAAGTCTAACAAGAAAAGAAAAAAAAAACTGCATAAAGCAGATGGCCCAACCAAGCATAGAACATAAACTTTGTCTGCCAAAGTTTAAGTCTTGAATAGTGCAGTTGTTTTGAACTACCATAAGAATTAATTGCAATCTCAAGCGTATTTTTTGTGTTATTAAAAATTGAAACTTTATCTCAATGTTAACCCGAAGCCACGACCACCTTTTATTTTTGGAAAGCAAAGAATATTAATTCCGAACGACAAAGATTATGTTTATGTGATCACAAACCAGCACTAACCCAAATAAAATCTCCTTGGTTTATATACATTTCCTTATACTGGTTGGTCCAAGTTTTTGGACTATAGTGAACCTTCATAGAAGACACTCTTTTGATATTTTAGGAGACTGGAAACGGATTATGTAAATTTCTACTTGAAAGTTTACTGTTTCAAAGTAAGATTTACATATCCATACTTAAGCTTAATCTCTTAGTAAAACGCATTACCTTGTATTACATTTATCTGAAACAAAATACTTTTATTATATAAAAATTATCAATACGGCTTAAATATTGATGTTTGTTACCGATGTCCTCTCATACAAGTTGAAAATATGAGATTGTCTGATTTGTAAAATATCACAACTTTCTTTGAATATACCAATGGAAGATGGTTTTAGTGTGTTGCAGTTATCAGTAAAAACAATGCTAGTTGGGATAATTCTGTAAGTTGGGGTTTCATTGATCTTGTGTTTTTCACCAAAAAAGAAAAACATCACGCACGTGCATAAGGATTTGATTCATTTAAAATGAAAAGATTGAATGGATTGAAAAATCGTGAGTTAATATTATCTGAGTATTTTATTCCCTGCAGCACAGTTTCTGAATATAGAAAAACTGCCTCCTGAGGGGAAGAGACAAATGCAATCAACAAATAATGTGCAGAATTGCTGAATTTGCTGAATCAATCATTGTAGTTATAAACTTGTAAGGAAACCAATTTGTCAATCAATCATTAGAGTAGTAACTTTTTCTCTTCTACATACCCACCAAGTATATAACAACATGCAAAAACATTTTTTAACAAATTAACGTAGAAGATTGTGATTAAGCACTGTGTATTTTGAGAGAAACACCAAGTGGTAGCAAACATCAGAAGTTCTATCTAACTTTCATTGGAATGAAGATAAGATGGTATAAAAATACAATCCAACTTGCCACTTCTTAATTTTCCTCAGATCTGTGTAGAAGGGCAAGAAGAATGAGAAGAACAGGGGACAAAAAAATAACAATAATTCCACCACATACAATTTACTGTCAACAAACCAAAATAAGTGACTAGAGTAAGACTCCTAAACAATATTACATGCCTCAGTCATTCTTTAAAAGCTATTCATCAAGAAGCAAAATCATAAAGCAAATACATGCAAACAATTTAATGTTCAATATACCTGCCAAGGTCAAATCTTGTTCTATTTGTGATTGCTACCACCCTTTTTCTTCAGCAGGCTTCCAAACTTCCCAAGCAAAGGCTTCTTCTTCTTCTTCACTTGTTCCTTTGATGGTGAGTTCCTCCCACTATCATCAACGTTCTCTTTTAGAGAGGCTCCATTCATCTGCTCAAAGCCCTCACCACCCTCTTTCTTTGACTCAACTTCATTTTCAAAGGATTCAGGCTCTGGTTCTCTCTCTGGAGAGAATTCCTTTTTCTCAATCTTGCAGCTCTCCCACATTTTAAATTCGGCTTCTGCAGAATCATCTTTCCCTTTGTCCGCATCTTCCTTCACTTTTCCATTGACATTCACAGCTTTGGGAGATTCAGTTTTCTCATACTTGTCATCCATGGGAATAGTTTCTTCCTGTAAGTTTTGACCGAGTCCCTCTTCATTGCCTGAAAGCTCTACCTTCTTGGACAAGTCTTCTCCACCGTGTCCATTCTCTTCAGAGAATTCAACTACTTTAGGAAGCATGTCATAGTCTTTCTCACTGTCAGTAACATCCCCATTTTCCTCAGGCTGATTTCTGCTCGTAGCTTCATCCAACATCTTGGATAACTCTTCCACCTTCTTAATAGATGTGGATTCCCTCGTTCGAAGTTCTTCATTTTCTTGAAATACATTCTGAAACTCGTTTTCTTTGTCCAATAGACTCTCCTTCAACTTCATGCTTTCGGCCTTTGCTTCTTTAAGTTCTTCCTGCAAGTGGATCACCTCAGCCTCAACTTCCTTGAGATTTTCCTTCAGCTGTGCTTCTTCCTCCTTCTTGGCACCGGCTTCTTCCTCAGTTTCCTTGAGTAAACGAATCAGCCTGTTGATTTCTTTTCCAAGGGATGAGTTCTCTTCTTCAGTTAGATTTAAGCAGTTGACAAGATGATGTTCTCTCTGGTCCCACTCTGCCTTGGAGCATTCCATGTTGTTCTTGGAATTTTCAACACTACATGTAAGATCGTCAATCTCATGTCGTGCATCATTAAGCATGGCCTCGTATTTTTCATCAGTGGCTTTCAAGACCAACTTTAAATCTTCAATCTCAGACTCATAGTTTTCATGTTCCGCATGGCTGGCTAATAGCTTTTCTTTGGCATCCCTGGCTTCTGCAGATACTTCATGCAAAGCAGAAGTTAAGCTTTCCATCGCCCTTTTAGTCTTTTCTTCTTCATCTCTACAGATCTCTAATTCATTAATTAGTTTGTCTTTGTCTTCTAATAGGGTCTGAACATTGGAAGCTGCAAGCGTTTCCCTATTCAAAGCCTGAGCCTTCTCTTCCTTGACTGTCTCAAGTTCAGATTCCAGAGTTTCAACCTTCTTTGACAATTCAAGACTCTCTTCCTTAGCCACAAGAAGACAACGCTCTGACTCCTCAAGATCTCCTCTCTGTCTATCAATTGTCATTTCCAACAATCCCACCTTCTCTTTAAGACTAGAAATTTCAGATTTTGCTTCATGTAACAACTCATTGTTTCCTTCCAACTGTTTCATTACTGATTCTAAAGACGCTGATGTAGATCTCTCCAACTTATTTGCTTCTTCAACCTTCACTTCTAGCTCCTCGGCCTTTTTTGTCCACTCCTCTAGCAGACTGTGTGCATAAGATTCAGCCATCCTGGCAGCTTCAAGCTCCACATTAAGCTGTTCAATGTGATTTTCTTTCTCCGTCAACTTCACATCATAATCCTTTGCCTTTTCAAGTTCTTCATTAAGAGCTTCAATCTCTGTTTGCAGCTCCGATACAATCTTGTTTTCCCTAGCCTCAGTTTCAATCTTCGAATCAAGTAAGGCCTTCAAATTCATCAGTTCAGCTGAGAGAATCTCTGCTTTCTCCACATGAAGCTCCGCAATTTTAGTTGCATCGTCAGCATGACTCAGTGCCTGGTTCTTTGCATCACAAGTCATGGCAAGTTCTTGCTTAATCCGCTGAAGCTCCTGAGAAGTGGAGAGAAGAGAAGCCACATCCAAAGCATGCTGGTTCCTCACACTTTCCAGCTCTTTCTGCCATTCCACTTCCCTCGTCTGAACAGCTTCGATTCCAGCCTGCTCCAACTCAACCGCTCGGAACTTCTCAATCTCAGAATCCTCCTCAGCCCGCTTTTGAGCCACCATTGCCTCCCTGAGTTTCTCATTTGCTTCCTCAGCCACTCTCTGCGCTTCTTTCAGCTCATCAATCGCTTTTGCCTTCTCTTTTTCAGCCTGACTCAGCTGCTCCTTTGCTTTCTTTAGATCTTCTTGAGCAAGATTTAACTGCGTCTGCAATTCAGAACCCTTCGCAACTCTTGGAAGTTGTTTCTGCAATTCAAGGAACATTATAAACATGTATCACATAACAGATAACCAAAGAAAAAGTATGACTAATTTTCCTTTTTGTGCTATAACAAACTATCAATATTCACTTACCACACACAGTACCTCTTATAAACAGATAACAAGCCATGGATAACATAAACATTCAAATTCCTAGAAAAAGAAATGTCAAATAACTAACAAATGGTAACACATTTTCATGTTTACTTTTTTTATATACACTGTTAACAGACTTGAGAACTTAGCAGATTTAAAAATTTCACAGAAAAACAGAACTGAAAAAGCAAGCAGTTCAACTTTCCAAGAGTTGCCATTTAGTAACAAAGCCAGACATGACTAATCTCAGATAAGAAAGGATACAAAGTACATTTACTATAACTTACATCAGGTGTGGTGGATGCAGGTCTTGGTGATTTGCGCTCAATGACAGGCTTTGAATTCGAAGCTCGTGGCGACGATTTTTCTGCAGAGAGGCGCAAATTTTGCAGAGGTGACGGCGATTCTGATTCCGGTTTGGACACACTTTTGCTGAGTCTACTAACTCTTGGAGTTGCAGGTGACGTTTTGTTGGGAGTTGATGGCCGTGCCTTGTTGGGAGTGGCTGGAGTTGCTTTGTTGGAGGTTTCCGATAAACCGGATCTATCAGATTCACAATGTTAGCTTCATACTGATGCATTGAATGAAATGAAAAGACACGACACTAAAAAGTAACAAAATGCCATATTTGCATCCAATCAGACAGATGGATCTAAACCTAAGAAACCAAATTTTAGTTCCAAACTCAGCATCTAAACGCATTGTCAAGCCAAACTCATCAACCAAGAAATAACCACCAACCGAGAGAAAAAGGGGATAGTAAGTCAGTAACTGCTACCCAAAAGCAAGAATTAGGGCAAGAAACACAGACGGAGATGCAATCACAAAAAAAAACACAATCCAGTAAGAAGAGTAGAAGATCAAGACTCGACAACAACCAAAAATAGAAATGAAGTGAAGCCCATCTTAAAATTTCATGCACGCACCAAACAGAAACCCAAAAAACATCGAAATTTACACAGACTAAGAAAAGGGCGTTCCAAATGTCTTCAAATAGCAGATCAAAACCATCAATTGCAAAACCACACAGAACAGAAGCGAATTCGCGAAAGCCGTACATTGAAGAAAGTAGAAGAAACCCACACCAGATCTTAAAGCAATAGAGACACCCACAACACAAAGCACCGAACTTGAGATACCTGGATTTTGAAGCCATGTTTGTAAGAAGCGACCGAGTAACACCAAAACAACGTGAGAAGGTGTAGCCTTTGCTGGAAGTGTCAGTTGCAGAACCGAGAATGCTGAAGTTCCAACATTGTCAGAAGGAAGAAACGAAACAAATTTGGGATCAGGGTAAGATTAAAAAACAAAAAAAAAAAAATCAAACTTTTTTTTCTTTTCTTTCTTTCTTTGGCTTTTGGAAAGAAATTATGGGAAGGAGAAGACCATGAAGAGGAATTTACAGAACACAAACATAAACCAAAGCCAAATAAGTTGGTCTGGTTTTCCTGTCTCCAGAGTAGCCACACCAACACACTCTGCTATGCTATGCTATGCTATGGTATTCTCTCTCTTCACCCTTTTCATTTTCATCTTGTTCTTTCTTTCTTCTTCTCTCTCACAGTGGAAGCAGTGGTTAAGTGAGTGCATATCTTGAGGAGGGTGAGTACAGTGAAAAGACAAAAGTAACCCTGAGTTTTCTTAAATCTGTCAAAGGCAAAGGTATGTGTAGCTTTTTCAGAGGCAAAGACCTGTCTCTGACTCTTCCAACCTTACCCTTCTTTTCAGGAAAAAGAGAGACTCTGCCATGGGATTAGGAACTACCCCTGCAACTCTTTTTTCCAATTTATTCTCCAAATTTTTAAATTTAAATATCGTCACAATTGAATTTCCAAACATGTGCATGTGTCGAAATTTCAAAACAAAATAGTTTGGTTTTTCATGAACTGCAAAATTAATTCGAAAGAGATAGCACTGCATGTTCCCAATTGCTTTGCCAGGTTGGATTATTTTAAAAAGTAGACACATGTGAAGTCCAAATCACCAAATAACATTCATGGTTTTTGCTTTTCTCAACTTTTTTTTTTATGCTTTAAGATTTTTCGAAAGAAATAATCACTTTCTTTTTAATATGCAGTTTCATTTAAATATATTTGTTAAATTTTTTCTAGTGAAAGAAACAAAGAGCGTTAAATAACTATGATATTTTATCGTCATTTAATGCAAAACGGCACTAAAAATGGTATTATCCTCATTACATCAAGAAATCCAAAATAAATAAATTTGATTTTAGTGTTGGTTTGGATAAGATGAAGGGATAATATTTATAAATTTGTATGTATATCTAAAATTTTTAATTTTTTTTTGTTATGAAATTTAATAATAGATTATTAAAATCAAACGTGTATTTTTTTTTTTCTTAAAAGTTTGATATACTTATTTCTTTAATTCGAAAATTAAAAAAAATAATTATTAAATATGAATTGAAAATAAACTGATTAATGTTATAAGCTAAATAGTCTGATATAAATAAACTGTTAAAAAATAAATAAAAAATGTGACAGGAAACTATAATTAGACTGTTGTACCAACCAAAGGATAAAGTAAAAGCACATAAAAACGCTTCACTCTTATATGCAATGAATATTGTTAAAAAGTCGTGATCATGTTTCTGAACATAATCCAAAGACAAAAGGACATGAAGGATTTGCAGTAAAATAAATTATAAAAAAAAAGGTTAATTTTGTATGTATTTTAAAAAAGTTAGAATATTGTTTTAGAAAATTTATGATAGTCTCATGAGATTTGAATATGATTATTTTTCCGCAGAAATTTTTCATTGTTTGTGTAGAAAATAATAAATAAATAAAATTTTAGCTATATTGTCAAAGATAATGTATGTTTTTGCGCATAAAGACTTTTTTATTGAATCATAAAATGATACATTATGTTCATTCTCTACAAATTTTTAACATTGGATAAAAAAGATTGACTTGTTTGTTGATGCCAAGTAATAAATCAGGTTGAATTTTATAAACGGGACGTGTAAGCGTTGAAATTATTATAAATTGCAAGTTGAATGCAAAAAGCTTGCAAGTTAGGTCATGTTTTGATTTTTCTTATTTAAATACAATAATCATTATTATAATTGACTTTGTAAACATTTTAAATGATTTCTTATGTATTCAAAATGTTTGGAAGATGATCTTTGATAATAAAAAAATTATTCAAATTCAAATGAGAGCAATATAATCATTAAAAAAATATTTATGAATTTTTACAAAAATATATTTTTTAAATTTGATCAATCTGAGTCTAAATTTTTTACTAATTTTTTAGTGTTATCATCTGTTGGGCCTTTAAAATATACTGATATTGACACTTAAAAAAAATTTATAATATATTTTAAAACATCAAAATCAGTATTTATTAGTGTATTTTGAAAGTACAACAACGTAAGAAAGCCTAACAGAGAATCTAAATTCGATTAATATCTATCATGTGGGAGTTCCAACACATCCTCCCCATGCGAGTATATATGTATTTCTAACGTGAGATTTACAATCCCAACAAACATAAATTTCGCTATGACAGACTTTAATACGTGACTTTAATACTATGTTAAGAAATGAACTTTAAGTCTAACTCAATCCCTAACCCAACTTATAAGGTGAGATTTGCAACCACACATATACTTTAAAGTGATCTCTATCGAAGATGAAATTTCCAACTTATTTAAAACAAAATGAAAGAGTTTAAAAATTTTAAATGAACTTAATTTTATAAAACCGAGTTAAAATATACGATTTACAATCATTTATACATTATAAATTTGTTTTATTTCTGATAAATATAAATATTTTTAACCAATTAGATTGAGACACTACATAAAGAATTTGTTCAGTGAGTTAGCAAGGAAAGGGATCACAACAAGTGGAATGAAAGGATTTTTATAGAGTTTGTAGGATGGTAGTTTGTGATTTAAGGTAGTGTGTTGGAGTTTGGTAGAGAAACAGAACTGATATTTGATTGAGTGGTGGTGTTTAGCATTGAGCCATTGTTACAAACATGTGGTGGTCTCAAAAAGTGGGTGGGAGTGTGATGCAAGCACTTAGAATCTAACTTGGTGGTGGTTATGAATATACAATCACTTCTGTCTAAATAGTTTTTATGAATTTAGGTTAACTTAAATCTTGAAGTACTATAATAATGACTTTAACTCTTATATAAATGAGTTTATGTGTTTAGAGAAACAGGAAAAAAATGGCATAGTAATGTGTCATGATGTGTTGGGGTAACTTTCAATGACAATCAAATAGCAACAAAAACTAATGCTTAAAATTTAATACTATTTCTAAAAAAACTCATCCCAAATATAATCACTTTTACGTCATCACACCAATTGATAAAACTAATTAATTCAGTTGCTTTTTTTAATTTTTTTAATATATATATATATATATATATATATATATATGTTGGCAACGAAATAAATTGTATGGTAAGTTTTGGTGAAGAACAGAGAGACTAATTATAAGTATTAAAAATGTTTAATTAGTCGGATGATATCTATTTTCATTTAGATTTTAATAATTTTAGTAATTTTTGTCTGAAAAAGACTTATTTAGACACTGTTTTCAAAAGTTAGGACTAGATTGACACATTTTCAAAAGCGGGTACCAAACTGACACATTTGAATAAAAGTGGGTACCATCCAACTAATTAAACCTATTAAAAATAGTCTGAATCTTAGAACAGTGATATAGGTGTAATATAAAGCTGAAGATAAAGCCGAACACAGAATATTTGAGTTTTGGATGTAACAATGGATGAATAACGTTAGAAAGTGATTGTCATGTTTTTGGACACACGAATGATTTTGGAGAATACGACGTTGATTTCGTATATATTTCCAAAACTCATGTATCTCACCATGCAAAACTCAACATGTAAATTCTTTTATTTTAATAAAGTATTTATTTATTTTTTTTTAAAAAAGAGCTTAGCTTACGTCAATTTATTTAAAAATTGTATTAAATAAATTATGTTTTGCACTTATTTATATATTAAACTTAACGTGTTATTTTCTTATTGAATAGACATTACTACCAACCAACACACTTTGGTTTCTTATACCTTGTGCCTGTTCCAACCATCATCGTCTTCATCACGGTATCACATTCAGGTATTAGCTGCAACTTCATCCATCAATTTCAAAATTTAAATATTAAAACTTTTTCTATCTTTAGATACATGATTTCATTATTATTTAAAATCGCAATATTTTATTATTTTCATCATTTTTCTTTGGAGCTAGCTTTAGGTTCAATAATCTGGTGGTTTCTTCTTGCATCCAATCGAATTTAAATTCTTTGTTTTTCTGCGTTATTCTTTTATTGTACTTTTAAAATAAATAATTAATTACTGAATTTCAAGTTTTAAAATATATTAAAAATATTTTTAAAAACATAGTATATTTTTAATTTCAATTATCCACTTTTTTGGTTGGGTGCAAAAAGAAAATTGATAGGATTTCTTTCCAATAATCAAGAACTCTTAACACTCCGACTAGGCCCAATTTGAACACGCTTAGTTTAGGTCCAAAGAACCAAACTTTTTGGTAAGCAAGGAAAATCATTATATTAATAACCAAATAAATGTGTATAATTATTTTCTAGCTAATTTCATATTAATTCACTTTACGTTACAAAAATTAACATTAAAAATTATGAATACACATGATTATAACACAGCATATGTATATGTTTAAAAAAGCGATTATCTCCACCAACCTTTCTTTCTGTATTTTAGTCTTTTCTAACTTAACTGCTCCCAATTTCAAAGTTCATCTTGTTTTGGTGAAATTGTCTTCTTGAGATGAAAATTGTAACATATAATAAGTTTAACCACGTTTTTAATAATTGCAATTAGTTCTCATCAAATCATAACATAACATGAGTTTAAAGTATCTATACAACAATCTCTGATGATAATGGTCCTAACACAGAACACTTGATTGAAACTACTACAACACCTACCTTTCAACACAAATATGTCTTCGTTATCAGTGAAAGAAACTGCTACAAAAGACAACCATTTGAGTTCATAATATACTCTAAAAGTAGGGTACAAAATTAATGATGTTTTTGTGAACTGTTACGAATATGAGTACAGAAGAAAACATATATAATATAGATTATATATACTTTCACAGAACCATCTTTCTCTTCACTTTTTCACCAAGACAGAAGACAGAAGTTGTGAATAGCTTCCTTTTGAAGTAAAGTTTAGATAATTTCATGAGACTACAAGCATCATTTTTCTGCTAAATTGGAATTTAGTGATTTTTTTTGTAAGAAACCGTACACAACTATGCAGTGAGAACCTGCAAAGAATTGGCACACATTACTTTTCTTTTTTGTCTTTGTGTGAAAGATGAAAGAAAAAATTATTGGAAGAAAAAACTTAGAAATCAATTGCATTGACTATGACAACAAATACTAAATTCTTAATTTAGTAATTACAACAGTGTTATAAGAACAATACTTGATTGCTGTTTTAGTCTTCATATACTTCATGTGACTTGAATTTTTAATTTATTTTTTCTCTGATTATTTTAATTTTATAATCATTTAGATGAAGTTATTTGTGTCAAAATTTCACCTGATATATATTTAATACAAGGGTAAATTTATTTACTCTGGATTTGAAGAAAATAAAAGGCTCCTCTCTTTCTTCTTCTTCTTCGTGGGTCCTCTATTATTCCTATAATGTCTGTTTCACTGTCTTATCTTGTTTTTCTGGATGCTTTTTCATGTGTTAATAATAATAACTCCATTATTTATCTTATCAAACAATTATTGCTTCAACTTAACCTATTTTACATAAGACAGATCCTCCTTAAAAAATTAAATATTTTTACAAAATAGCTATTTTCTATATAATTAAATTAAATGTCATTCAAAAGAAAAATAAACTCAACATATTAAATAAATTCCCTATGTGTACTACACTAATCAAGTAGTAGTAATAAGAAGTGAAGCATGAAAAGCAAGAAAGAGGAACAATACAAAAACCATACACATTCTGCAATTTAAGCCACTCAACAATTCAACACCCCACTTCCAAGTCTTTGAAAGGGTACTGGAGAATGGACATATACCAAACCAAGTGGAACATTTTATAATCATGATGAAGACTTTTATTGTGCATAATACAACTACTTTCTACATATTTAAATTTTCTATTAGATTTTTATGTATTGTTATCTGTATCTTCAAAATATACCGATGAACACGAATTTTTTATGTTTTAAAGTTTTAATATACTAATATTAATATATTTTTATCAATTTTATCAATATATTTTTAATGTTTCACAGAGGACGACACGAAGAAACCAAGAAAATCTGGACTCTTCTGTATCTGAAACCAACACATATGATGGCTATTCTTACCTCCATTCAATATTATTCTACAGTTATTTGATTTCTATAACCTGTGTTTTTTCCTTTATTGTTTTCCTCCTATATTTTGCATTATACAAGATAGTGAAGCAGTTCCAACACCGGCCTCAGTGAACAGTGGCTCAGGTATTGTAACTTCATAAGGTGCATGACATTAGTAGTATCCTATAATAAGGGCACCCCCCATTGGAGATCTATGTGGGACACCCTTTCTCCTCTTAGCAGTTCTGTGATTCACCACTGTTGGTGGTGGTGTTGATGGTGTGAAACTTTGAATTTTTATTCTTGCACTTTCATTGCTGATGCCATTTATTGATTCTTCCTCATCAGACCCATCTGTCTCAGCTAACATTTTCTTCTTCCGGAACTTCTTGGAGGTTCCAACTATCTGAGGGGAAAAAATTGAACACTTGAGCATAGAAAGATTCACCTATGTTTAAAATATGTTCTTTTGTTACTTTTATTACAAGGGAAACAATAAAGATTACCCAAAATGTTATGTAATTTGCACAGGAAAAGTCCAAAAAGGAAAATATTGTCTAACACAAATTTACTCAGAATGTGTTTGGATTGCAGTTTGGTTGAATGAAACTTGTTAGAAGTGGACTTTAAGTCTAATTCAATCCCACAAAACCAGCTTATAAGGTGTGAATTGGTCTTATCTTTAATCGATGTGGGACTTCCAACACACTCCCTCACGTCGAAATATATTCATCTCATGCGTGAAACAAAAAATTGGTAAATAATTCGTTAGTGACCTGATATCGGATGAAACAAAATGTCTAAAAAAGTTTTCTAGAATAGACTCATTCAACTTAAAATTTTGATGGTTTTGCTTTGAAAATAATTAATGTTTAGAACTTAAATGAAACATAACAAAAATTTATCACATATCATTTATATATCATTTGTGACTTTTAACAAAAAGTAAACTTGAATTTGAGCTTCCAAGTCGAAAACCAAACATAAATTCAGTGTCATAGTGATTTTTATGTGGTTATTATAACAATTAACAGTATTATTATACACAATGGTATGTGATAAAATGAGAGTAAATATATATACCTTACAACCAAGAGAACAGAAGGTGAATGAATCAAGAAGGCTACGCTCACAGACTTGGCAGGTGTTGGTGACTCCTTTGCCAGGCCTAGGCTGAGGCCTTTCGTTCAAGAACACAATCTTGGCACTGTTTATAATGTAAGTTTGAACCTCTGTTATGTCCACAAATTTCTGAATCTCTGACACCCTTATCACATCATGGTATGAAGATCTCCTTATCTGTGAAAAAATTTTCAGGACAGAACACAAGAACAAAACATCATATGTTAGATCATTACTATTCAGTTTAGCTACAATGGAAGACCAAAATGTTAAAATAATAAACAAGCACTCCATGTAATCAATTCTTTAATGGAAGAAAATTCAAAGTGCTAACTTTAACTGGCCATCCATAGTTGACTTTGGATGCATAATTCAGCATTGAATGGAACGTATAACTAACCACCTATCAAAGCCAATACAAGACACAAATAGGGTTTGATTTGATCCCAATAAAATGCAGAAAAGTTACAGTATCAGAATACAGGCATCCAAAGAATTCAAATCATGGATAAAAAATCATGGGATCTTCCAAAGACGATTAATTGATTGAATTATTGGTAACTCAATGTTAAAGGCAGAGTTTTTTTTTTTTTTTTTTTACCTGAATTGCTCTGTGTTCTCTGTGAGAAGCAAGACAGACAGAACAAAGGGCTCCATTGTTACAGTCCAAACAATACATGTTACATTCACTTTTGTGGGAATCTGCATGGACTTTGCATTGAACAAAAAAACTTGTTTGCAGAAGTGGTCTAAGCCATGGTGGCCACTTTTGTTCTTCGTTCTTTCCAACAGAATCATCTTCTTCATTGGGACCTTTCATCACTCCAATTTCATCTCCTAAACCCCCCTAATAAATTCATAACATAACAAAGAACAATTAGCAAAACACAAGAAAGAAAACAGAAAAGAAATAATGCACACGTGTGGGTGGTACTAATAATACTACTAACCATAATCATTGTTGTGGGTTTGATTTCTCTTGTGGCAGAAACAGAGATGAGAAAAAAGAAAAAATAAAATTTGTCTGAATATCTGTTATGGCAGAGAGAAGAGAAAAGGGAAAAAGTTTGGAAGAAAAATAGGAATGGAGCTATAAGCTTGTTGTAATGGTGGGTGGCAGATGATGAAGGCAGAAAGAAAGTAAAGGTAGTGTTTTTATTATTTTGGTTTTCTTCCAAGACTGCATCCAAACCTCACTCCCAACCCAAACCAAGCACCATACCTATTTCACAAGCAAGAATTGATGGCCTATTTTTTTTATTATAAAATAAGAGGTGTAATAACAATAGTATAAAGAAACCTTAAATTATTGTATACCATAACTTTTTAAAATTTTAAAATATTCGTATTATTTAATATTAATAATATATAAAGTTTCATCATCATGAAGATTTAATTTAAATATCCTTCCTTGTGAAATTGAAAATAAAGATTGAGGTTCAGATGTGGACATGTGTGGGGGCAATGAAAAGATTAGTCAGCATTTATTATTATATTTTTTTTTTTCAAATGAGACTCATAAAAAAGTTATTAATCACAAAAATACGTGATAAGATGGAACTTATTAATTTTGATTGAGGATCAACAATCCATACAAATGGATGTCCAACAGATCAATTATGGCACACAATTCAAAATCAGCAATTCTGCAATTAACTCTGATCATATCTTTAAAGGATGAACAGAACTGCATAGAAATGAGCAAATCTGCATAAATAATTACTAAATAATATCTAACATTAAAAAAAAAAAACAAACAAAAACTATTCAAGAAAACAAAAGAACTAAAAGAAATTGTTTAAGCCAAAAAAAAATTAACTTGCAGAGGATTTATAGTGATACAAAAATTTCTCCTTTCTTTTTAATTTCTTTTTTAAAACATATTAGAATTTATTTATCTAAAACATGATTATAGTTCAGGTTTGATGAAAACTTTTTTGAAGTTGATGCTGATTTAAATTAAAGTTAATGATTAAGAAAATATTATTTAGTAATAAGTTAAAATTATTTTATTTACTATTTTTTTTCTTGAAACAGATTAGAATTTCCTTTTTTTTTAAATATGATTATAGTTCAAATTTGATGAATTGTTTTTTTTAAGTTACTTTTGATTTAAATAAAAGTTTATGATTAAGAAAATATTATTTAGTTATGAGTTAGGATTATTTTATTTATTAATTTTTTTAAATCAGATTAGAATTTTACTTTTTTAAAACACGATTATAGTTAAAATTTGATAAAAAGTTGTTTGAAGTCACTGCTGATTTAAATTAAAATTAATGATTAAAAAATGTTATTTAGTTATAACTTAAGATTATTTTATTTACTAATATTAAGTTATCTATCTCAAATAACTCAATATTAAGATCACATTTTTTACATGGTTAACTATCTTGCAAACACTAAAATGGTTTGCGAGCCCAATAATAAGAGTGTATAAAAAACTTAAAACACAAACTAGTTGAAATTTTGAAAAAATATAGAATCAGTGCCCACTAATTACTTAAAAAAAAAATAATGAAATGTTTTTCTGAGTCAAAACTGATTTAGATTGGACAGTGAAGCTCGAATCAGAATATTCAATCTAAGATTAGTGTAAGATGCGTATATTGCTGATTACGTTGTGCTAATACAATGCCCTTTGCTTTGCATAGTAAATAAAGAACATAATGATGCTCAAGCATAAAAAACTGCAATATGCCTTCAATATTCTTGCCAAAACAATGGGTGCTTTTAATTCAACCGCTAATTATTAAAATAGTCACGTATCATTTAAGTTTTGTAAAACATGAAAGCATTTCATTATGTGTTGAACAGCAACATTTTTTTGTTGTTTGTTAAGTTACTTTATTATTTTGAGTTTGGTTGGTTTCTGAATTTGTTCATTGTATTTGGTATTTATCAAAATAACAAACAATAAACACCAAGTATGATTGCAGAATGCCCCCACAATCCAAACAGCATCATGCACAGAAACAAAAATGATCCATTACCAAAGGGGTGCAAAAGTTTAAAATTGACAGCTTTACCTATATTAGTTCAGCATAAAGAAAAACTATATCGGTTCAGCAACAAGAGTTTTATCCTCCAATCCGTGAAAACAACATCGAACTTCAATTCGTCATAGTTCACGAATTTTCACATAGTTGCTTCCACTTCAGGATCACTTTCTATCTTTGAAGCAGGCACGTTATTGCCACCTCTCAAACGGGAAGATACATTATCAATGGCAGAATTTAGCTGGCTTATCTTCTCGTTTAAGGTCTGCTTAGTCCTCTGCTTTCAAAAATAACAGTAAGAAGATCAAGCATATTCCAATAACAAAGTTGAATCTAGAAAACGAAGCATAATTACCTCTAACCCTTCATCGTAATATATTGGTCTTTTCGCCTTGCGAAACCCATACTCATCTTCATTCAGCAGAGATCTTCTAATCTGAGGAGCGATCAAAACGGCAACATGAAGAGTGTAAATAGTAATGGAAGTAACAAGAGTACAACAATAAGAGGAATAATGCAAATGGTTTTTGCCAAAACTTTTAAGCAATTCAACTCCAAAAAAACAATACTTTGCCGAAGATGGGAGGTTAGTGACACTATATAGACATTTTCCAAATTTGTCAATAGAAACAACATTCATGACTACAGTTTATCACAGCACTTTGATATCATAAGCAATATAGCATATACAAGAGAAAATTCACTAGTTCTTTTTCTTTCCTTAGAAAAGAAAATTATCCATTGGAGCATGAAAGAAATGTTACACTTAGAAATGAAACAACAATGATATAGTTCACAATGACGAGTCCATTATTGAGTTAGTCCAGTAATGACTTCATTTCCTTGTAGAGTGAAGAAATAAAAACGCTTCTTTTTACGAAAGCAGTTATCTACCACAGTTAATGAATCCCTTTTTTAATTGTATAATCAAGTTTGTTCATCACCATTGTCTCCAGTTACATTTTGTAGTCATAAAGAAATTTAAAATTAAAGTATAAAGGAATCACCTGGGGAGCAAAGATATAAGCTACAGTTCCAAATACTGCACCACCCAGAAGAAAGCCAGCAAGAAAATCCCCACCTCCACCTCCTCCATTATCACTATACAAGGGAGACAGCAAATAGAAAGAACAATAGATGTTTGCATAACCTTCCAAAACAACCAACTAATAACGACAAAATTCCAACAATTTCTCCAAGAACCCAGAATTTAAAAGACAATATAATCTCAAGAATAATGAGATAAAAATTAGCATCAAAGTGGCTAGTGATTGCCACTTCTTCTTCCAATACATGGAAAGCATCGACTAGTGCACATACCAAGAATAAAAACAGACATCCCTGAAACTATATTTAAAGATTCACAAAAATATTCCCAAGATTATATAGACGTCAGATGTAAATGTAAAGACAAAGCCATAACTGGTCCAATACGAGGCTGGCAAGGGTTATGTTAAGATGGTTTGTTTTATTTTAAAACACAATAACCCTGAATTTCTTTGCTGAAGTCCAGATACAAAACAAGGTGAAAATGGCATACCGGTATTCAGCAGAAATTGATGAAGAGCGGTTGTTCTTCTTGATCAAAAGGTTTGATCTTCTTTGAACATTGATCTTAGGTCCAAATCCACATGAGTAAGGCCTTGTTAACAACAGCTCACCTGACTTCACATGAGATCCTCCTACTCCCAAAATACAAGAACACCAAGATTTATTCCAAACTTCAACTCAACAAGAAAACAACACTCCTAATTCTACAGATATTGTTAAATCGCTAATGGGAATCATGAAAAGAAAAAAAATGCAAATTAACAAAACCATATGCGAGAAAAACCCTAAAAATCAAAGTACTGAGGACTGAAAAACAATCATAAAATGGAAAAATCTTCTGATGCAGCATTAGGAACCAAAGGATTATTACGAAGACAGAGAAATCCATTCACCTGAAATGGAAAACGGTGCGAAAGAAGTTGCCATGAGAGAAAGGAAGTGAACCAGTGTGTGTGACGAGAGAGTCAGAGATGTCTGAAGATAGTTTTATTTATGGTTTTTCTCTATAAAATAATAACTGTTCATCACCACAATTTTTATTTTTGTTTATATCTGCATTTTCGTAATTCAAATAAATATTTCTATCATTTTCTAAATAGATTTTCGTTTAACATCTACTACTAATATTTCAATTTTAGTCTTCAACCGATAAGATCAATTTGTCATTTTACATATTTACTATTATTTTCAGTAAATATATATAATTGTGTTTTTAGTCATATTTTAGAAAATTTTCAACATTCGAAAATATCAGATATATGAATAGGAAAAGAATATTAAATACATTTAATTTTTCACCTAACATTTTGTTCATAAAATATAAGAGAGGTTTGTGAAAAAATATACCGTTTGTCGTACACGATTATAAATATATATTTAGTTTTAATAGTATTATCAAAGAAATAAATACAAACTTATTTTAAACGAAACAAATATTTTATTATTGAAAGTTGTTTTTTGTAATTTTTTTTTATATCAAAATCATCGGAATCAATAATGAAACATTAATACTTTTCAAAATATAAAAAATATTAAATAAATACTGTCTTATTTAATTCAACTTTTCAAAGTTGTTCCATAGAACATTATTGACTTGATTCTATTTTACGGTGAACACCATATAAAAGTTAAGGTCTTATAACTGTATTGCTCATTTATGTGGGTTTGATTTAACTTTTGAAATCTTAAATCTACACAAATAGATGATCAATTTCAGTTTCAGAAGGATCATGAATATATTATGATGTCACTGCAACCCACTTTACAACTAAAAAAGAAGGTGAATATTAGGTAAAGACAATTCAAAATTCAAAATTTAAGAAAAAGCTTTAGTTGTTGATGTTTACCTCCTACTTCCATAATTTCATCTCCCAGCTGTTACAGGTACAGAACAAATTGGTTTTTTGGGTTATGTTTTACTTTTAAAAGTGGGGAGGAAACACTTTTTTAGCATGAAGATATAATTTTATCCCAAAAAACCACTTAATTTAGTTTTGTCCGTAAAAAATTATGTAATATTATTATATTATTCTAATGAAATACGTTAGTCTACTCATCCGTGGACTTTCGTTTAATTTCATGAAAATGTCACCATGGTTAGCATGACACTTCATAATTTTTATATTTTAAAATATTCTCTTAGAAAAAATAAAGTTTCCACAAAAGGAGATCAAGACTGTAATATTTTGAGTTTTGTTCTTTAAAAATTGGGATATTAGTTTAAAGGAATTAGTTGGAATTAAGTCTCTCTTAAATGGGTGGAATTCTATTAAGAAAAATGTGATTATTTACTTAAACTTTAAGTTATCCCTTCTTTTGAGGAGAGAACTTTCACTGTGTTGAGTTTGTTCTGGAAGCAAAATTAGTGTACATTCTAATATTGTTTATTGATATATTAACTATCATGAGAAAATTCATAATTATTTAGCATCAAAATGAATTTACCTTTAGTCCATATGCAAAATTTATTTGAAGTGATCACATATCTGTTTCTCCAAGCTAATATGAAAGAAGGAGGCAGGTACATTAAATCATTGTTAATAGTTAAGGGGCGTAAAATAATCAATTAGTTGCAATGGTTGTTTACCCTAAATCACATTGCAAGAAAACAAAGCAGCGTCACAACACTGCCACTGAACTTTGCCCTTAAAATCGAGGGGAACAATCATACGCCGAAATCATGAACTTCAATTTCTGCAACAAGAGTTGAATTTGAACTAGAACTTATTCAAAAATTCAGAGCTTACCGAGTGTATAAATATATATATCAGGATGAAAAAAAGACAGCATGGAGCCAGGAACAGAGGAAACCCTGCCATAAAAATAGTCATCCGCAAGTTCCTAGTAACACATCTGAAATTATGCCGGCTTCAATTCTCTCTATATATACAAACAGCCGTTAACTATGCATTCTGAAAACAAAAAAGGCTAACATAAAAACATGTATGTGACATAGGAGATTAAAAAGAGAAAAGAAAAATTATTGACTCTTGTTGTGGACAATGGCTCCTTCTTGTGTAGGGAGGGGAGGGGCTGGAAGATTATATATATCTATCTATCATACAGGCTGGGCCATCCGGAACAAGATAAGATAATTTACATGATTCCAAAATATATATATTATATATATGAGCCAGCAGCAGATTATTTTCTCCCAAAAAGGAAAAACGAGTTGTCCATACGCTGGCCGTCGGGTAAAAGCTCTGCAGGTTTTTTGTGTTCCTTGTTTGGAGATGGAAAGGACAGAGAGAGGGAAAGAGATGCAGCAACACCATCATCCTCCTGCACATCTCCTAAGCGATCTGGGCGGTTATTTTGCCTGTCTACTGGCCCGATTAAGAAAGGCAGCATACCCTTGGGCGCAGCTGGTGCCGGCGGCGGTGCTTTCGTTTTGCCCCCTAAGGCAAGCTCTAGATTAGGAATCACATCCTGAAATCCTTTATCGTATTCACCAACCCCTTTGGTTGACAAGCTATTCAGCACAGACAGTGAGTTGCTAATATTGTGTGTGCCCACTGGAAAGAAGGTTCTTTCCATCGTTCCCAAGTCCTCCCGGATAATTTTCTCATCACAAGCTTCCTCACATCCTTTGTCCTCAACTGAAGAACAGGAACCAAGATCATTTCCAAGAGATGCAAAACTGTCATTAAAAGAGTCTCTACCTCCAGAACCATAGATCCCACCGAAACCAGTCTTAAGCTTCTTGCCGGAACTTTCTGTGTCTTCTAACTTGACATTTCCCTGACTCCAAGGCATTTTCTGGCAACTCACAGCAGAACCCTGCATAATTGTATCAGAAAGATCTATATGTTTAACTTTATCATTAGGTAGCTGACAGTTTATCCCTTCTGCACTTGGGTCTCCCTGAAAAGTTGCCTCCAAGTCGATATAGTGACCATCTTTCCGTTTCCTCTTAGGCCACCGCCAATCTTCCTCAACATCCATTTTTTCTAAGATTTTATCCCCTCCTATATTGCTTACGAGAACTGTTTCTTCTTCTTCAAGTGCTACCTCTAAGTCAATATAACGATCATCTTTCTGTTTCCACATAGGCCCTTCCTGATCTTCACTACCAATAATTGTTATTGAGTTTTTCTCCTTACTCAAATCGCTTGCATCACCTGTTTCTTCATTATCAATAGTTGCCTCCAAATCAATACTGTAGTGACGATACTCTTTTTGTTTCTCCTTGGGCCTTTGCTGGTCTTCCTCACTGTTTATTTTCTCTGAAATTTTATCCTTAGTAATATTGTTTCTAGCACCTTTTTCAGAAGGAATCACAGACAACGTTTTCTCCTCTTTGACAGAAATATCAGAATCAATTTTTGTTTCCATCACATTGCTGCTTGCACTTTTTCCCATGGCTTCCGGAGGTTTTGACTCTTTGCATGGTCCCTGTTCAGGCACACTAGCTTTCTGCATAAAGCAAGAACGCCTTTCAACAAACTGAGAATATTGGCATCAATAATAACAACAACTCTTCACAAAATGGTTTTTTAAATAGTGATCTCAAGGTAGTTGCATTCACAGCATAGCTTATAAGCAAAAGGATTATAGACAAACAACGGGGGAATTATGCATTAAGCGAGAGCTTCTTTCAACTAATACTCACAAAATGATTTTCTAAATGGTGATATCAGGGTAATTATAATTCATATCATAGCATAAAAGCAACAAGATGTGGGACATATAACGGGATTTCCTCCTGACATACACACAAAGAAATATTTTTAATGTTAACGTCACACATGCATTCAAGTAGGATTTTATCAATTTTAAAACAAACCTTTCGGTCTATCAGATATATGTATTTAAGGATAAAAGCATTACCAGGGACGAATCAGTGGAGATCTTCTCTTGACACAACAGAGTCGTGCTAGTTGGAACCCATTTTGATTCAATCCTACCATCTAGTTTCTCTGTATTTACTTGTAAATCCATATGTGTCTGGTCATTGACATCAATATTCCTACATCCCGTAGTCGGATGTTGGTCTGTGGATGTGGAGGGAACAAGTGCATTGCATGAACTATGCCGATCAATTGTTTCTTCATCCTTGCACTTTGCCAAACAATGTGTCTCAGACACCGTCAAAACAACAGTTGAAGATTTCTCTTCAACTGGCATTACATTCAAACTGGGAATACAAATCTTTTTTGTAGAATCTGAATGATTCATCTTCCTTCCCCTAAATATGCCCCATAAGAAAAACAACATATTCCAGCCTGTCAAAAAAAAAAAAAAAGATCATTAGCATTCCAAATATGTGTCTGAATTTAAACAATTCTTTTCTTTTTAAAACAGTCACATAATCAGTCATCTAAACTGCAAGCCAAACATGCCCATTTGTCAAGGACAAACTACTCTCCACCAAAAGTTAATGGTTTTATATCTAACATGCCTCCTTAGCACACCTATCGTGAGCTAATGTTCAATTCTTTTTAAGAAGGACAAGTAGTATCGAATTCATAACCACTTCATTGTAAAGGATTTGATTCCCCCCCAACTGATAAAGACATTGGAAGAACCACAACACTTTTAACCACTGTCGTTTGCAAAAGAGGAAACCAAAGATTGACTGAAATTTAGCTTTAGTGAGACACTAACGCCTAATGCATATCAAATTATTGTTTTTTACTTTATCAAAATACAATATAGAACATTCATATTTTTTGCAACCTTAATACATTCCATATATACTAGTCCTATTCATAATTTTGACATCATATAAAAAGTAATATAGAATCCTGACTCAAAATAAATGAGATCATCAGTCAGGCATATGACACATAACCTGTTAGATATTGTTTGATATTATTAAGATATTGTTAGATATTGATAACCACAATATCAAACAATATCTTCTATTTAATCTTTTTATTTTCAGTTACTCTTTTTACTTGTACTTCTCTCTATTATAAATAGATTACCCTATGTGTGGTTTATACACAAGGGAGATTAATCTCAATCCCTATTTTCTTTATTCTCAACATAACCATTTGCCAAAAAATAAACATAAGGTGCACTATAGACAAAGGAATGCTATTCTTCATACAGATTTCTCAAATCATCTTACACCAAGGAGTCCATGAACATTAATCAAAGCATAAATTTCCAAAAAAAGCCCAACCATGCAAGTAAACTTTCACAGATTGCTTAGGATGTTAGATTGTTTGACAAAATGTATGGAATAATTCCTTACGCTGTGAATTTTCAGGAAGCTGATTGGAAGGGAATATCAGCAGTTCAACATCCTCAAAGTTTCCCTTAAGTGCTAAATCATTTCTAATCATGCGATCCAAAAGACCTTTGTAGTGTCTCTCATAACTGTGTCAGAATATCATTAAAAAGTCAATTATTACAAGAAAAGCAATATATATTTGCACTTCATGGTCTACAGTCAATATAAGAATATTATCCATATACATACCTTTCAACATCACTGGCAAAGAAGTATAGAGCTATATTGTCTTCACTAACACCACCATGATCAAATTGTGAAGGCCACATGCTCAAGCGAGAAGCTTCATTGAAAGAAACTTTAGGTAGAAATTTGTTCACTGCTCCAAGAACCTTAGGAGAAGCACAAGAAGATAAATGCGCCTGAAGTCCAGTATATAAATCAGGAGGCTTTCCATTTCTATGCACTTCAAAGGCACCCCTGCAAGCAAAAAACAAAGCTTATGTATATTGCGGAACAAGACAATTAATAAACACTAAGAGCAATCCAGAACAAGAGACAAGCTAGTTCATCATAAGATGCTCCATACTGCCATATGTATTCGTATTCAGGAAAGGCCAACATCTTTGAAGGAACAATCGACAATGTCACGGCTTTATCAGACATGTCTTTTACTACAGGTTTTCCGGCTGCAAGACAAATGGAACCAGACTTTCCTGGTTGACAAGACTTGAGTAGCTTAAAATCATTGGCAGAAGAACATTTGGAAGAATCTGAGGTAGAATTCTCAAGGATTTCCTGTTGGTCAGGGGTTTCTTCAGTAGATATACCATTCTTCAGTGTGCTGGAAATCAACACTGGGTCATTTGAAGTCACTTCACAATTCAAATCTGTGCCTGAGGTAGAAACCTCATCAGTTTGGTTAGATACTTCTTTCTTTTTGTAAATTTCAGGCCTTCTCAATAAAGCAGCCTGAATAGCAGCTTTCAATATATTGCCTTTAAGCATCTCATCTTTTGAACTACTTGACGTAGTTGCAGATATTTCAGCACCAGATTCTTGTGTAGTACCAACACTGCAACCTTCCATAGCATGGCCAAATTCCTTACATCTTTGACAGAATAGGCTTTTTGAAGTATGAACCGTTGGCCTTATGCGATCACTAGAACTATCTCTGCTTTTCTCAATCTGATTAGTTGTCTCTCGTGCTCGAGGCAGCACATCCTGTTGAGCTTCATCAACACGGATTGATGTTCTCTCTGTAAATTTCAAAGAAAATGAAATTAGAAATAATATTATAAGATACCACAAAACCTAGATCTGAAAGAAGGATGCCACACCTGAAAATGAAACCAAACTATCAAGAGCAGCAAATTAACCTCTTCAGCCCCACCAAAAAGAAAGAAAATACAATAGCAAGTATAGAGATCACACCTGAAATAACTTGAGGCTCCAAACTTTTCCGGTTTATATTACTCATTGACCTTGATAATGCACTTGCTTTTCCATCCTGATTAACCTTTAACTCTCGATTGTTGTTCATTGTTGAAGGTTTACTTGATTCAGCACGAGGTGTGAGCCTTTGATCACCCTTAGGAGTGGATACAACAGAACTAACCACCGGCCGATCAATCCTAGATGGAAATTTCCTGTCAATTGCACCTGATTCTTTTAAATGCCTAGATCCTTTCAAATCCTGCACAGCTGCAGACTTGGGTGAAAGCATTTTAACTTTTGATTCAGTTGCATTTGTTCTCCCCAAACTTGGAGATTTGAATAATGTTGATTTTCCAGTCATCCGAGCAGGCATCTCCATGTTCTTTGAAGCATGTTCATTAACCCCTTTCGGCTTGGAGGGAACAACTTCATCAACAAGTTTTACTCTTGGCTTGGAATTTACATTGCTGAATGAATTGGATTTCATTAACATACCTATTCATGAGAAACAATTTGTGCTCAGAATAAATGAAACTCTGGCATATTTAAGACAAAATAATTACACACAGAAAATTGCAGTGAAGCAGAACATCTGAAAAATAAATTAATACCCTTTGAAGTTTGACCCCGGGGACCAATGGAAGGAGAGCGAGCAATCTCTGTGTCACTACCTCCAGAGTTGTTTCGACTAGGTATCAGAAGACTGGGCTTCACTTTAGATTTATTTAAGCTCTTAAATGAAGATTCTCGGGACAATGGAACTAATCTCTTGGGGCTTGATGTCTTTGGTGATCCTGTGCTTGATTCAAGAGCTTGTCTTTTTGCTGCTGGAGCTACCTCAATGTTATCAGAAAGTCTTTTGCCAGTAACTTGTGAGGTTGAACTAACTTCAAGAATTTTTTTGTCCTCAACATCTGAACCACAAAATTTAATCCCACAAATGTCAGCATACAGTCATAGATATGGATATGGATGCTCAAACGTCTATGAACTCAAATAGCATGCAAATTCAACTTCACCCTTACCCGGTTTTTTATTTTCATTCTCCTCTGCTTCTTTACATTCTTCACACAACCAATCCCCTTCAGGGACTTTCTCAAGCATTTCTCGCATACAGTAGCTGATTCAAAGAAATAATAATGGTAAAATCCAGTTTGATAATTAGAAAAAGAAATTTGCAACAATATTAATATTAATAGATAGAAACTGAAAAATAAGGTGAAATTTTCTTATACATACGTGTGCTCTGCACCATCACTGCACCTACTACATATAGCAAGCAGATCCTCCCGACCAGCATCTCCACAGATGTCGCACACCTTTACCTATTTACCAGACAATGCAATCAGAAATGGATTTGAGGATAAGCATCTCCACAGATGTCATTGCATTTGACACCTCTCAGTTTCATCTAAATCAAATTTAGTTTCAGTAGAGAGAAAAGTAAAGATACTCACATCATGTTCCACAACATCTGATTCATCACTCTCATCTTCAGATTGAGTTTCCTGCTTGGCAGGCGATTTAACCAGTTCTGCAGCTTTCTCACACTGTCCATCTTGGACTGAACATTTAGGATCTTCATTGTTCGCTTCACAGACGTCAGTGTTTGCTTCTAACTTTGCGCATACTTTTAGTGAAATGTTGGAAGTACTCTCAATAAGACCATCCTTAACCGTAATACATTTTTCGCCAGAAACAACAGGTTCCCTCTCCTTGGTACATGATGAACTAAAATTCTCAATGGTGCATTCAGAAATTTTTTCTGACACAAGAGAACATGAATCCTTCTCCTCATGCATTATTACTCGTTCTTCATTCCTTTGATGGCTATCATTCACTAAATTAGTATCACTGGCTCTACTTATACAAGAAGTGTTGTCATCATGACCTTCTAAATGCTTGGAATCTTGATACTTATTCGGTATGATCTGTCTACTCTTGGCATTTTCAGACAGAGCATCTTGACTTGAATTAACACTTTGCATATTACTTGCTTCGCTGACAGTTTGTTGTGAGCTTTCACAAGCTCTGCTCCTAAGAGAATATGCATTGTCCTCATCCATAGAATACTGATCAATAGCCGCTCCTATGCGACAGTTTTCATCAGAAAACTCTTCAGCCTTTGGCCCCATGAGAGCATGATTAAGATGCATGCAAGATGAACAAGGAGCCGAGCACACATTGCAAGTTCCAGATTCAAGTCTCATATCAGTGTTCTGAGTCATAGAACTTTTGACAAACCTTTTCCAGATTCAGCTGATACATAATCAAAAACAAAACACAAGTTAGAGGAGAGAAGAAAATTTTGACTCAGACTCTCACAATTGCTTTTAGCAGAGGGTTATGGAGATCTCCAATAATAACAAATTTTCTCTAAGTTTACTCCATAGAATTAACATGAATGATTTATCACAATTGAAAGCACAGAAGCTGCATTTGGCTTGTATCATATTTGTAAACCATATTTTGAAGTTCCAGACTGGAGTTATCTTTTTCTCTAATATGTGGATATTGTGCCATTCATGGATTTACTTGGATATGGAGCAAAGTTGCAAGATTTTAACATGGATTAACTCAATAGCCGTGCTTATATATTAATGAGTTCTTCTTTAAACAGAAAGAAAAATGAAGACCATATGTAATTCCAGAAATATAGTTTTGCTTTGCTTCGGTAGAATTTCGCATACATAAGCAGCTGCTCAACTAGGACGATAGGAAATGAAGAAAACAGTAAACCAAACATTTATACCAAGACCTACAATGCAAACACATGATACATTAATGCATGCATATAATCGCCCACTTCTACAATTTTTGCACAATAATACATTAACACATGATACAATTTTTATCCCATGGCATAATGATTTGAATGCTATTTTATCTGCCCACCCCTCCATTTTAATAGACCATAAAGTTACTCAATGTGACAGATATTTCAGAGCGACAAAACAATAACCGGATTGCCTTAAAAAGAAGAAAAGGAAAAACCTCTCAATTACCCTGTTATCTCACCACGTTCTCCTGGGATATTATGATGATTGATTACCCATGACCGAGGTTCTAGAATCTGGAAACTGTTCAATGTCACTTGCAGAATTTACATCCAAACCACACTAACAAACATTATCCCAACTTTTACATAAAAGGTACTAAGCAGGTACCACTCCATGAGATGCTCCCTCAACCCAGAATCTAACAGATTACAATTTTGCAAATGCTAATTGAAGTGTGCTAAGAGGTCCCCAAAAAAAACAAATTCCCCCCAAGTCCCAGAACCCATTCCACTGACAAAATGAAACCCTAACCCAACCACGCACTGGATTATTCTAAAATCCCCTGTAAGAACCAACAAGTGCCCTACTGTCCCAATAAATTCATCTTAACAAAACGAGAACGGTTGCAATCAATCCATCAACAAAATAAAAGGAGAAAAACCGATTTTAGGGGGTAAATATAAATTCGAATAAAAAGATTAAAAGAAAACCCTAACATACAAAAATTGAGACGGAAACCATCTTGTTTGCATTGCAAGCCTCACCTTGCGTTAGGCAAATTCCGATGAGAAAGAAGAAAGCGCGAAGTGGCGGGTACGGCGAGGTTTGTAGTCGCGGAAATCTGCGTCTTGGAAATTGTGGGTTATGAGAGTTTAGAGTATCTGTGACGACGATCCACCAAATGGAGATTCAAAATGAAGGGTTCAGAGATGAGATGAAGAGCATGCAAATTTCACAGCGAAACACACACACACAGACACGGAATTTCATACAACGAACAAACTCCGTATTTATTTATACTGAATAAAATTAATTGCAAGATAAATTATATAATAAATTTCCTCCCGTTTTTTTCTTCTTCTCTCCTCACTTTCTCTGCCTCTGCCTCTGATCTGAACAAAAATATAAATAAAAGTGAAATCTTGCAAATGGGCTTTTTATTTTTTCATCACAATCCAAATCCATCTATCTGACCCAGCTGGCTTAAACTGCCATCTCTCTCTGTAGCTTCCTCAAAAAAATTCCCAAACTCTCTGTTTTCGTTTCTAAAACATATAGATTCATTAATTAAGTCAAAATTCAAAATCCTTAAAACAGAATTCTTGGCCATTTTCCATATTTATTTATTTTGCTTTTTATCTTTATTTATGTTAATCTCTTTATTTTCAGCTGGCTATTTATTATTTATTTATTCGGTCATTTATTATTTATTTAGGTTTTATTATTATTATTTAAACCAAGCTGGGCCACGAAGACAAACAAGTCAAGGTGAATGAAGTGAGCATCCCGCACGTGTGAGTTTAGTGAGGCATGTTAACTCAATGGCAGCGCGTGAGTAAGGTGCGCGTGGGGATTAGGTGGATCAGCGCTAACGCCTCTTTAGCACGCTTCTGTGCCTCACATTTGATCGGTCATTCTTCGGAGTAATATGAATTTCACTTTTTCAATTATTCTCTTTAATTATAAAAAATAGTTTTAAAAAATTAAAATATATATATATATATATATAATTGGTTTCTTGTACAGTGTATTTTAGTTTTGAAGATAACTTACATATTCGAAATTAGTTTTTCAAATTTGAAATTATAAAATGGTTCCATTTATATTAAAAAAATAAAATAATATACTAAAGTAAAATACATAAACCCTACTACTTTTCGGAAGCATATAATGTCATGGTGAGAAAAATATATTTGTTTTTCTGAAACTAATTTAGTAATTATAACAATAAATAATTATTTTTTGTATTTAGGTGTTTTGAAGTTTTGGAACCAAAATTGACCGTTGAATTTTGTTTATTAGACAATATTTAATTTTGAACATGATTAATGATAAGGGAAATACAATATTTATTCCAGACATTAAATTAATACTTTTCATAATTTAAAAAAAAGATTGAAAATGATGAGGTATTTTTTTTTTAGTGGTGGAAATGAATGTGATATGTGACAGAAAATATGATGTTAAAAAAAAAATAGTGAGAGAATTATAACAAATGTGATTGTAAAATCACTACAAGCTATGTGTATGTACTTTTATTAAATATAAGTGTGCATGTTTATAGACATTATTTAGAGAGACTTAAATTAAACCATAGAGAATACGAATAAATTGAATAAGAAGATTTATATACTTTTTAAATTTTATAAAATAATTATTTCAATCACACGTGTATATATTTTATGCAAAGTATATTGTAATAAGTCCAAATAATGATGATATTAATATTTGCAGTCAGAAAATAAAAATATCAATATCTTGAATCCAAGTTGCATTTTGTGGTGCTGATGAGGTCTTAACAAGTGACCTCACGTTTGTTAATAAGTGAGACAGTTCAATATTTTAACTTAGGTCTTTGAAATTTATAAAAAAAAAAAAACAAAACAAAATATATTCGAATGATATTAAAAACAAAACATATTCGTATCATATTTACAAAACATAATCATTGTTTTATGTTTAATGTTGGTTTATAATTTATTTTGCTGATAATTTTCGTTGACCAGTTCGTTGACTATATATTTAGGGTTTAAGGTAAATTAGATATTATTACGAGAGAGATGATTCAGTTCAGAAAAAGTTAACCTTTTTTTATTTATCTTGTAAATATTTACATATTTGTATGATTATTGATGGTATGAAGGTATTCAAATGGGGTTGAAGATCATGCATACATGCATAGTTATATTTAATAAATTTTACAATAATAATATTAGTGTTTTTTTTTCAACCAATTGTCAACCCTACTACAACTTTACTTTGGATAACGTTCGGATACGGCCAATAAATTTTAAGATTAAAGAATTTAAAAAAAAAAAAAAAACTATTTAGAAAAAAAAAAAAAAAAAAAAAAAAAAAAAAAAAAAAAAAAAAACTATTTCGTCTGTAAAATCAAAACACAAACAAGAATTAAGATTAAAGAATAACAGTGATAGCAATAAATTTTAATCTGGAAAACTTCTTAATACGAGTAAGAAAAAGTTTGAAACTTAATATAGCCATAAAAAATTTAGTATAAAATTAAGAATGTAAGTAGTCTATTTATAAAAAATAAAATCAAACAGTATGGCTTCTATCTTTTTGGCATGACTATCTTTCAATTCTCGCAAAATGTTATGGAGATATAATTATTTTTCCATGAAAAAATGATAATAATTAGTGAAAATATATGTGTGTTCACTTTCATGTAAATAATTATTTTAATGTAGGATTGATTTGTGATTTTGTTTTGTAAATGTAATTTGCGTGTGATTTAAGAAAATCTTAAATAAGTAATACTATAATTTATTTTTATACATTTTATATTTTCGTAAAATAGTTTTCATCATGGTGACAATACAGTGAGTTTGGGTACCGTGACGAGTGGACACGTGTGGAAGTTGAAAGAAGAAAATAATCCAAAGATGGTTTACATCTTTTAATTTAAGTCTTTACCGTGAAGTAAACGAAAGAAAATAAAAATAAAAGATTGATAATAACGTGATAAAGAAATAAGAAAAGATTAAAAAATCAATTTAAACCAGGTTGACAAATAACTTTAAATGTCTAATCTAATTTAATTAAGTATAAAAAAATTAATTAATAACTCGATCAAGCCCAATATAGTGTTAGACTCGATTATAAAAATGAAAATAATACAAGAGAAAACACTTTTTCTCTTTATTTTCTTCTATTTTTTCGTTTCTCCGTGAGGATCCAAAACACTAATTTCTCAACTTTCTGTTAGGAGAATACGATTCTTTTTTTTTTCTATACGTGCTTCTATTTTATATGCAATGCTTAGTCAAATTACAAAATATTTATATACGTATGCAATGACCATGTTTGTGAATATAGTCACATTTCCTTTTTCGATTTTTCTTTCGGATTCAAATTTTTTCTAGTATTTAAAAGTTTTAACTTTTAATTTCCGTATTTTTATTTAAATTTCAGCAAATGTGTTATTTTAAATAAACTGTGGAAAAGGAATGTCACTTTATGAAAAAATAAATATTGTTTCTTTAGGAAGGTAAGTTTCATTTCACAAAAAGACACACGTGTGTTTATTTTAAATTAACAAAAAAAACGTGGGCATTATTTAATATAACTTTAGGGAAAAGTAATATAATTTTATGAAAATATAAGTATATTTTATTTTTCTAGAGCTAACATATTTTCGAAATTAAATATTACGGTGGCATGTATTGGGGAATTAGAATATCTAGATAAAAAAAACACAAACATAGTACAACCTATAAATTCTTGATGCCGTTGACTTAACAAAGACAACAAAAGAGACGAATCAAGTACTAAGACAATAGATATTGAGGATAAGAATGAGTGACTGTTTAATTATCAAATTATGTATCAACAAATTTAACCACTCGTTTCCCACAAAAATAAATTTATAAAATACATGAAGAAGAGATATTTTAATACTTTTAAGTTATACATATATAATGTTATTAAAAAAAATTCAGTCTAATTCAATTGTAATGTGTAAAAATTAATGCATATTTCGATAGAAAATTGCGGATAAAAGAATATATCCGATCAATAATTAATGACCTTAATATATATTGAGAATTAAGAAATTAATTTTAAGTATAACTCAATGTTACAAATATTTAAATTTTCGAAACAATTTTAGATGTCATAAAATTTTCTGTGATATTGAATTAAAATTTTCTATATATAGGACAACAGACTTTGGTGGTATAAACTTGTATTGACTAAAAAAAGTAATAGTCTGCCATCGAAGATCATACAAATCTTAATGAATTATTTTAGTGATTGATTTTTATCAATTTTGTGCGTATGTATAGATATCACTCTCGTAAAACATTCTCATTCAATTACGCAAAAGAATTTTTTTATTTTACTCTTGTCAAATCAAAAGTGATATCAACAAAAAATCTTTTATTTAATTGAATTTTATTAATTTATCATCCAATAATTTGTTTGGACAAAGTAATTAAAATATCTTATATTTTAATTATTTTATTTGGATAAATTAATTTAATTTTTATTTTAAGTCAAACTCAACTCTAACCTTTCGATCAAAAATGATTCGGTATTTAATTCGGACTAGTTTGACTTGATCTTCAACCGAGACCGGTTTGACTTGATCTTTACCAAGTCAGTTCGGCTCAACTTTTAGTCAAAGTCGGATCGTCTTTGTGGACTTGTGGACTTTTTTTCATCTTGACCAATGAGGAATTCTATAACTTATGGAATTTTGATTTATTTTTTTTCTATTGAATTTCAAATTCTAATATTTTAGTTGTTTGAAATTCCTCGATTTTGTTATGAAATAAAGTGAATAACATAGAGAATGACGACAGATAATAGAGAAGAGAAAAAACAAGAGAGAATAGAGAATGAGAGAATAGGGAGCAACTCATCTGTCTATTATTATTGATATGAAGAGT